>WBZT01001852.1_pt1 | contig 15166 bp, 13 predicted proteins | sample 5204241 | NCBI WGS metagenome assembly WBZT01 (sample SAMN12344358, study PRJNA552823) | activated sludge metagenome | biome: Activated sludge suspended growth; feature: Nitrification reactor; material: Wastewater; isolation source: activated sludge from nitrification reactor of wastewater... | reverse complement strand
GCCGCCCATGATCGGGCAGTCCGGACATCTCTTGCTCGCCAGGGCGTCGAGCGCCACCTGCTTCTGCCACTGCTGCCGGTATAGTCGGGCGTTCGCTTCGATCCACGCCGCCGCCCTCGACTCTCTCTCGGTGGACGGAAAACCCGCCACATACTCCTCGATCGCAGCAAGTTGCTGACGAAAGAATTCAGCACCCGCAATCTCCGGGTCCGACGAATCGCCAACAAACCGGATAATCAGCGCGAGAGTGGGATCATCTACGATGTACATGCGTTTCCTGCCGTAGCACAACCGCGAGCCGAGAACGTAATCAATATAGCAGAGATTGCTGCAGCGCAGCAAATGTTTCTTGTAGGGTTCGACCGCTGCTGCTGGGATTCCCGAGCGACATCAGGCACGCGGTCAGGTCGCGAGAATGCAAGCAGTGAGGCGCCACTCCTGCCTGTCCCGTGCCGTCAATGCCGATGGCGACGGTCCCCTTGGTTGTGCACCGGAAGTGAAATTCGGCGGCACTGCCTATTGCTCCGCATGGCGAGCTCGCGTATGGCACGAGCCGCATCGACGTTGCTTGCGGGCGCTGGCGAGCGCTTCTCCGTGCCAGCGCAGCCGTGCAGCGGCAAACCGTTCATTCCTCGTCGAGCGCCCAGCCCTTGCAACGTTCGACTGCCTGGTGCCAGCGCCTGAACAAACGCTGCCGCTCGGCTTGATCGAGACGCGGCGTATAGCGGTGGTCGAGCTGCCATTTGTCTGCCAGCTCGCGGCGCTCACTCCAGAAATCGCTGGCCAGGCCGGCGAGGTACGCGGCGCCGAGGGCTGTGGTTTCGACGATGCGTGGTACCTCGACCGGCACCCCGAGGATGTCGGCCTGCAGCTGCATCAACAGGCTGTTGACCGAGGCGCCGCCATCACAGCGCAACTCCCTCAATGTGATACCGGAGTCGCGCTGCATCGCCTCGATCACGTCGCGCGTCTGGTACGCCATGCTTTCGAGGACTGCCCGGGCCACGTGCGCCTGCGTCGTACCGCGTGTGAGGCCGATCAGCAGGCCACGGGCATAGGGGTCCCAATGCGGTGCGCCGAGCCCAACCAGCGCTGGCACGAAGTAGACGCCCTCGTTGTCTGCCACGGAGCGCGCCAGCGCTTCGCATTCGGCAGCCGACTGGATGATCTGCAGTCCGTCGCGAAGCCACTGCACTGCTGCGCCGGTAACGAAGATGGCGCCCTCCAGCGCGTATTCGACCGGTTCGTCGCCGATTCCCCAGGCGATCGTGGTGAGCAGTCTTTCGTTGCTGAAAACGAGCTTGTTGCCGGTGTTCATGAGAACAAAGGAACCGGTGCCGTACGTGTTCTTGGCAAGACCGGGGCCGTGGCAGGCCTGGCCGAAAAGCGCTGCCTGCTGATCGCCGGCGACCCCGGCCACCGGAATAGCGGGCGTACCGAAAAAGCGCTCCGGACCGGTCGCCCCGAAAATGCATGCGGAGGGCTTCACTTCCGGCAGGATCGCCTTCGGGATATCGAGCAGTCCGAGAATCTCTTCGTCCCAACAAAGATCCTGGATGTTGTAAAGCAGCGTACGCGCGGCGTTGGAATAGTCCGTCGCGTGCGTCCGGCCGCCCGTCAGTTTCCAGATCAACCAGCAATCGATCGTGCCGAAAGCAATTTCGCCTCGCTCGGCGCGAGCACGCAGGCCATCCTCCTGATCGAGCAACCACTTGACCTTGGTCCCAGAAAAATACGGATCGATCACCAGCCCGGTCTTACGGCGGAAGAGTTCTTCCAGCCCGCGCTCCTTCAGCTCGTCGCAATGGTGAGCCGTGCGGCGATCCTGCCAGACGATTGCCCGGGCCACGGGCTTCCCGCTGGCCCGATCCCAGAGCACCGTCGTTTCCCGCTGGTTGGTGATGCCAATCGCGCGCAGATCGCTGGCCCGGATCCGCGCTGCGGCGAGCGCTTCGCCGATCACCTTGACGGTCACCAGCCAGATCTCGTCGGCATCGTGTTCCACCCAGCCGGGCTTCGGGTAGTATTGCGCAAACTCCGAATAGGCGCGGCCCCTGACCTGACCGTCATGGTCGAAAATCAGCACTGTCGAACCGGTGGTGCCCTGGTCTATTGCCAGCACATAGCCATTTTTCACGACTGTTCCTCCTACGTGGCTGTTGCGGAGATTTGCCCCGCAGTCGATGGAGATATCCGTTCAGACTGCGGCACTGGGCGACGCGTCTTCGCCAGATGGCTTAGAATGGCCGTTGGCCAATTGCTCACCTCCGCTCGCGGAATACCGACACGATATGCAGGAAGCAACCCGAGTGTGCCTCGTTCGGCACGGTGAAACCACCTGGAACGCGGAAAAGCGTATCCAGGGCCAGATCGACGTCGGTCTCAATGCCGTTGGATTGTCACAGGCCGAGGCAGTGGCACGCTGGCTGTCCCGCTTGGCGGTGACGGTGCTGTACAGCAGCGACCTGCTACGCACGCGACAGACAGCCGATCGAATCGCGGCCGGCCTGAGGTTGGTTCCGACCCTGCGCGCAGAGTTTCGAGAACGGCGCTACGGGCTGTTCGAGGGGCTGACCTACGAAGAATCTCGTGCCAGATACCCGGCCGAATACCTGTCGTTCGAAAGGCGCGAGCCGGAATTCGTGATTCCTTCGGGCGGAGAGAGCCTGCAGCAACTGCACGAGCGAGTCAGCGGCGGTCTGCGACGGATTGCCATCGATCATCCCGGCGAGACGATCGTCGTCGTCACCCATGGCGGGGTGCTCGACATCGTGAATCGCCTGGTTCGTGGCAATCCCTTGAGCAAACCACGCGATTTCCTGATTCCTAATGCTGGGATCAACTGGGTACGGTTTCAGGACGACCGCTGGCTGTTGGAAGCCTGGGGAGAAACCGGACATCTCGCGATGGTCGGCCTCGACGAACTGCCATAACTTGGCCTCCGTGCCATCATGACCGGCCACGCCAAATCTCGTCGGAAGTAGGCACTGGGCGGACCCAGGTGCACGGTGGTCAACCCGTGATGTATTTCTCCATTTGCTGGATGATGAACTGCTGCGCGCAGATCGTTTCCTTGACCACGTCACCGATCGAAATGACCCCGAGCACCTTGCCCTTGTCGTCGAGAACCGGGAGATGGCGGAAGTGCTTTTCGGTCATGATTGCCATGCACTCATCGACCGTGCGGTCCGGAGTGACGTACAGCACCTTGTCGGACATGATCTCGCGAACCAGCGTATCCTTCGACGCCTTGCCGAAAAGGATCACCTTGCGCGCGTAGTCCCGCTCCGAGAAGATGCCCACCAGTTGCTCACCGTCAAGCACGAGGAGTGCACCGACATTGGCATCGGCCATCAGCTGGAGCGCGTGAAAAACCTGATCGTCCGGCGAGACAGTCACCAGCTGCCCACTCTTGCCGGCGAGGATTTGCCTGAGTGTCTTCATGAAGCGTCCTTTCTGGTCGGGGGGGTCAGCTCATACTAGACTGTCAGACACTTCTTGCCAAGAGGGCGAGCACAGAGGGCGACCACCCCGTGGGGCACGACCAAGCGCGGCGGAAATTACTCCGGCGCGCCCTGCCTCTTCGCGCGACGCTCTAGCGCAGACCGGCGGCGTACTCGGCGACCGCGGCGATTTGGTGGTCCGAGAGCTTGCCTGCAATCATTCGCATCACTCTTTCCGAATCGTTGACGCGTTCCTCACTCCGGAAACTCTTCAACTGGGCGGCGGTATAGTCTGCGTACTGCCCGGCCAGTCGCGGGTACTGTGCCGGCAATCCGGCGCCCGCCGGACCATGACAACCGGCGCATGCCGGTACGCCCTTGGCAAAGTCTCCCTGTCGCCATAGCGTCTTGCCTTCAGCCAAGAGCTTCTCTTCCTTGGCCAGCGAAGGCTTCATTTTTTGCTGCGAGAAATACACTGCCAGGCTCTTCATGTCTCCGTCCGACAGCGTGGCGACCATGCCGCCCATGATCGGATTGTTGCGCATCGCCGGTTTCCCATCTGTGGACTTGAAATCGCCCAGCTGCTTGTAGAGATAGCCGGGGATCTGGCCGGCGAGGATCGGGTTGGCAGCGACCTGGCTGTTACCATCGGCCCCGTGGCAGCCGACACAAACGCTCTCGGCGATTTCCTTGGCCTTCGCCAGGTCGACCGGTGTGTTCGCCTGCTCGTTTGCGATTGCGGGATAACTGGCGGCCAGGAGAACCGCGAGTGCCGTAGTACGAATCATGTCCAAACTCCCATTGCCAACAGTGACTAATCCGAAGCCCGAGAAGCGATGCAGCAAAGCTGGTATTCTATATCAGATTGACGCCCCGGGGCGCGCGTCCCCTCGATCCGCACATAGTCTTCCAGGGTTCCTTCATGCCCCTGTTCCAGAACGCCGCCTTTCACACGACCGTTGCCCGCCTGCGCGACCTGCCGAGCGATTCTCGCTGCGAAATCGCCTTCGCCGGACGCTCGAACTCCGGCAAATCCTCGGCAATCAACACACTGGCGAATCATTCGCGTCTTGCCTTCGTTTCCAAGACGCCGGGAAGAACCCAGCATCTGAATTACTTCCGGCTTGCTGATGGGAAATATTTCGTCGATTTGCCAGGCTATGGATTTGCCAGGGCGCCGGAGGAGGTTCGCGCGCGATGGGAAGGTTTGCTTGCTCCCTATCTGCAGCAGCGTACGCCTCTTTGCGGACTGGTGCTGATCATGGACAGCCGCCACCCGCTCACCGAGCTCGACCGAAAGATGCTGGGCTGGTTTGCGCCGACCGGGAAGCCGATTCACGTGCTCCTGTCCAAGGCCGACAAGCTCACTCGCCAGGAACAGATCGTGACGTTTCGCGACGTGCGAAGGGAGCTTGTGGAACTCTGCGGCAATTGCTCTCTGCAGCTGTTTTCGAGCCTGAAGAAATCGGGGGTTGCTGAGGCGGAGAGTGTTCTCGGCGCCTGGCTTGGCCTGGAAGCGAAAGCAGAGCTGCGAGCTTCCGGTTCTGCGGGCGAGGGCGGAGCAGAACCGAGAAGGGGTGCGGCGACTGGCCGTGACGTCCCCACTGCCGACGGCGTCGCAGGCGATCGGGAAAAAGAAACCCCCGGCAAAGGGGGGGGCCGGGGGCAAGACATGCCTTACGGGAATAAGGCACCCGCTCAGGGAGGTGAAGCGGGAGATGGTCAAACCATCCGATAATGAGAGTGGAGCAGCTTGCGGCTAGTTCCTGGCCGACGCATTTTTTTTTCATCCTATCGGTGTGAGGCGGAGTCCATGAACTACCGAGAAAATTTTCCCGCCACACGCATGCGTCGCATGCGGCGGGACGACTTTTCGCGTCGCCTGATGCGCGAGTCGCGGCTGGCGGCCGACAATCTGATCTATCCGGTTTTCGTGCTCGAGGGAGAGAAGCGAATCGAGCCGATCCCCTCGATGCCGGGGATCGAACGGCAGAGTCTGGACTGTCTGCTGAAAACGGCCGAGCAGGCGCTTGCCCTGGGCATTCCGGCACTGGCCCTGTTTCCGGTGATCGATCGCGGGCGCAAGACGCCGGCGGCCGAAGAGGCCTGCAATCCCGATGGCCTAGTGCCCTGTGCCGTGGTCGCCTTGAAGAAGGAGTTTCCGGAACTCGGGGTGATCACCGACATCGCGCTCGATCCCTACACCAGCCACGGGCAGGATGGGCTGATCGACCCCGATGACCCGCGCGGTTACGTATTGAACGACGAGACACTCGAAATCCTTGCCCGACAGGCCTTGCTGCATGCGCAGGCGGGGGCGGACATCGTTGCCCCTTCCGACATGATGGATGGCCGCATCGGGCGCATCCGGCGTGAACTCGACGGGGCAGGGCAGATCCACACACGCGTCCTCGCCTACTCGGCAAAGTACGCATCCAGCTTTTATGGTCCATTTCGCGATGCGGTCGGTTCGGCTGGAAATCTCGGCAAGGGAGACAAGTACAGCTATCAGATGGACCCGGCGAACAGCGACGAAGCGCTTCGGGAAGTGGCGTTGGACCTCGCCGAAGGTGCCGACATGGTGATGGTGAAACCCGGAATGCCTTACCTCGACATCGTCAAACGAGTAAAGGACGAGTTCAGGGTGCCCACTTACGCTTATCAGGTGAGCGGAGAGTACGCGATGCTCAAGGCTGCCAGCCGGAACGGCTGGTTGAACGAGCGAGCCTGCGTCCTGGAAAGCCTGCTGGCGTTCAGACGGGCCGGTGCCGACGGAATTCTGACCTACTTTGCGCTGTCGGTTGCCGCTTGGCTCAAGGAGTCTGCCTGAGCCTGGAGGCCATACGCATGCGCAGCAGGCCGCGTTGCGCCGGGCTTTCCACGAAACGGTAGAACAGCGCACCGCCGGCAATGCTCGCCAGCCAGGCGACTCCCATCCCGGTCAGGTTGACCCAGGGATCGTCCGTCGCAAAGCGCGCGAAGACGCCGCTGATCACCAGACAGATCGGGAAGTGGATCAGAAAGACCGAATAGGAAATCCGTCCGAGGTCGGCGATCAGGCGCGACTTCGGCCAGCCTTCGAGAAATCGGCAGCGGCGCGCGACAGCCAGCAGCATCGCCACCACCAGCGCCACGGCAATACGTGGGCGGTAATCGAGCAGCAATCCGCTCGCCACCATCGCGAAAATAGGCAGCAGCCAAGCGAACGCATGTTCCCGGTTGGTCGCCCAGTAGGTACCGATTCCCAGAGCGTAGGCGGCAAAGAAGTAGACGCCCCAAATGTCCCAGTCGCCATCCCGGTTGAAGTAGTAGAGCGACGCCGAGGCGAGAATGACGACCAGCAGAGCGCTGCAGACGGGTGCCCAGGCCCCGGTGCTGCGGTCGATGCTGCGGGCCAGCCACAACATGCCGACCAGGAGCGTGAAAAGCTGGAAGTCGATGGCGACGTACCAGACCCCTGCCGAAAGTCCGTCATACCCCAGGACGCTTTGCAGCAGCAGCGCGTGCGCGGCGACCTGCGGCAGCGTCGGCCAGTCGGGTACCGAGTCGTACACCATCAGTTGGCGAGCGATGGCGGCGCAGACAATCGCGATCAGCACGGCGGCAAGGTAAGGTGTGACGAGTTTCAGGTAGCGTTTCTGAATCAGTAGCAGCGGGCGGGCCGCCAGGAGTGTGCCGGCGGGTGCCAGATTACGCACGGCGAGGAATCCGGCGATGACCAGGAAGGCCTGGACCGCCATCCGAGCGTCCTGACTCAGCCAGGAGATCAGGGCAGGTGCCAGCGGGTAGGCGTGATCCGACATGGGGCCGTAGAACGCCAGATGATGCAGGACGATCAGTTGAAAGGCGACCGCCTTCAGGGCGTCGATGAAAGCCAGTCGCGTGTGAACGTCCGGCATGCGTGGATCAACCATCTAAGAAGTGCCTTTCGTATTGAGCAAAGGGCAGCGGTTGGCTAGGTCGGAAAGCTGGGCCGAGAAATTCCCGCGGCCGACCACCGGTGGAAATGCCGGGCGCCCGGTGGCCGGCAGGCTGTCGCAGCCGCTCGCCAATCGGCACGACTACGGGCATGCGGCATGTCGATGCACAGGGCTCGATCATGGCAGCGGGCGATCTGCAGACGGAGTCTACCCGACTCCACGGGCTTGAGGTATCGCTTGGGGCGGCGGTGCTTTGTGCTCGCAGGCTGCGTCACGGCTAGAGACGGTGAACATGGCGGGGCAAGTCGAGGATCGACGCCAGACGCAGGTCGACAAACGGCGGCTGGCGGGTACTGCCGCTGATCCACACGGTCTTCATGCCGAGTCGCTTGGCTGTCTGCAGATTGGCCAACGAGTCTTCGACCAGGATGCAGCGACGGGCGGCCAGCCGCTCTCTGTGCAGCAGGTGGCGGAAGCCGCCGACGGCCGGTTTCGGCTGAAAGCGGAGACGCTCGACCGAGTAGACGGCAGCGAAGCTGCCCCTGATCCCGGCGAGTGCGAGTACCGCCTCGCTGTAATGCAGCGGCGCATTCGAGAAGACGATCTTGCGTCCGGGCAAGCAGCGCAGCATGGCCTTGAGCCCGCGCTCGAATACCAGCATGCGCCTGAGATTGGGGAACTGATGGGTGTGCCAGAGAAAGTGTCGGGGATCGGTACCATGATGCCGCATCAGACCGAGCAGCGTGGCTCCGTAGCGTTGCCAGTAGTGCTGGCGTATGCGGGTCGCCTCGTTCTCGTCCACACCGAGGTGATCGCGGATATACTCGACCATCGCACGATTGATGTGCGGGAAGATGTGCGGGCGGGCGTCGTGCAGCGTGTTGTCGAGATCGAACAACCAAACCAATGACGCGGATCGCTGCGCCACCTCGCAGTCAATGCGACTTGATCATCGTGCCGACGCCGTGATCCGTCAGAATCTCCAGCAGCAAGGCGTGCTCGACGCGACCATCAATGATGTGGACGCTCTTCACGCCATTGCGGGCGGCATCGAGCGCCGAACCGATCTTTGGCAGCATGCCGCCGGACAGCGTGCCGTTGGCGACCATCTCGTCGATCTCTTTCGGCGTCATTCCGGTAATCAGCGCGCCCGCCTCGTCAAGGACGCCGGGGGTATTGGTCAGCAGAACCAGTTTTTCCGCCTTGAGAATTTCCGCGATCTTGCCGGCTACGACATCGGCATTGATGTTGTAAGTCTCGCCTCCCTTGCCGACCCCGATCGGTGCGACTACCGGGATGAAACCGCCCGCTTCGAGGTGTCCGATCAGCGACGGATCGATCTGCGTGATGTCGCCGACCTGCCCGACATCGATCCGGTCCTCGCTGTTGTCCTGGTTGGTCAGCAGCAGCTTTCTCGCGCGAATGAAGCTGCCATCCTTGCCGGTCAGGCCAACCGCCTTGCCGCCAGCCTGGTTGATCAGATTCACCACGTCCTTGTTGACCTGCCCGCCGAGCACCATTTCGACGATTTCCATCGTTTCGGCATCGGTCACGCGCATTCCCTGGACGAACCTGCCTTTCTTGCCGACTCGTTTGAGCAGGCTCTCGATCTGCGGGCCGCCACCGTGAACGACCACGACGTTCATCCCGACGAGCTTGAGCAGCACCACGTCGCGCGCGAAGCATAGCTTGAGATGCTCATCGGTCATCGCATTGCCACCGTACTTGACAACGATCGTCTTGCCGTGAAACCGTTTGATGTACGGAAGTGCCTCGGCGAGAATGGCGGCTTCGTCGGCGGGGGTGATCGTACGATGGCTCATGGCGAGAATCCTGATGATAGGCCGGGGATTTTACCCGGCGTGTCGGCAAATACAAAGGCGACCGACGCCGCTGCGAGAGGAATGTCTGCTGGCTCAGACCACGAAAGAGCATGAGACTTTTCGATTCGATCGACCGTCCGCTCCGCTATCGTGGCCGCTTCGCGCCTTCACCAACCGGTCCGCTGCATTTCGGTTCGCTGGTCGCAGCCATCGGCAGCTACCTGGACGCCCGCGCCAATGGCGGCGACTGGTTGCTGCGAATCGAAGACGTGGACCAGCCGCGGACGGCACGAGGTGCGGCAGACGACATTCTGCGCACGCTCGACGCGTTCGGCTTCGAGTGGGACGGTGTGGTGCTGCTGCAGAGCCGGCGTCTCGATGTCTATCGCGCAGCGCTCCGAAGGCTGCAGGCCGACGGTCGGGCGTACCCTTGTGCCTGTTCGCGGAGCGAGATTGCCGCCCGTTCGCCGCCCCCCTCGGTGGACGGCGGGCTGGTGTATCCCGGGAACTGCCGCACCGGTCTGGCGGCGGGAAGGACGGCACGTGCCTGGCGACTACGGGTGGAGAACTGCGACATTGCCTTTGACGACCGGGTGCAGGGTTCGCAGCAGCAGAATCTCGCGCGTGCCGTCGGCGATTTTGTTCTGTTGCGTGCCGACGGACAGTATGCCTATCAACTCGCTGTGGTTGTAGACGATGCGGCCCAGGGGGTCAACGCGGTGGTTCGCGGCGTCGATCTGCTCGACTCGACGGCGCGCCAGATCTGGTTGCAGCGCAGCCTGGAACTGCCGACGCCCAGCTACGCCCACCTGCCGCTGGTTACCAACGCGGCCGGGGAAAAGCTCTCCAAACAGACGCGTGCGGAGGCGGCCGATGCGGCGGGCGGCAGCGGCGTGCTGGCCGAGGCGCTGCGCTTTCTCGGGCATGCGGTACCGGAGGAAATCAGCCGCGGTTCGCTACGCGATTTCTGGCGCTGGGCGATTGCCCACTGGTCGATCGAGCGAGTGCCGGTACGGCGCGGTGCCTCCCTCGCCCGGATAGACCGTTTCACGAGTGTTCAGTGCCTGCCACCGTAGCCGACGAACCCGACGAACATGCGCACCAGGTTGTAGCTTGCCCAGCGCAGCAGACGCGAATGCCACGGCAGGCGTATCCAGCGATCGGCGCGCAACTCCCGTGCGTCATCGCGCATCGCTTGCTTGAGACTGCGCCGCAGTTCTTCGGCGAAGGACCTGTCCTGGACTACGATGTTGGCTTCCCTGGCCAGCAGCAGGCTGAACGGGTCGATGTTCGACGAGCCGACCGTCGCCCAGTGGTCGTCGACGACCGCCACCTTGGCATGCAGGAAGCCGCGCCGATATTCGAAGATGTGGATGCCAGCACGCAGCATCCGGCCGTACAGGGCCTGCGTGGCGTAATGCAGCAATCGGTATTCGACTCGCCCCTGCAGCAGGATGACCACCCTCACGCCACGTCGGGCGGCGCGATACAGCGCTCGCCGAAAGCGGCGACCCGGCAGGAAATATGCGTTGGCGAGGAGAATGTTTTCGCGGGCGGTGGCGATCGCCGCCAGGTACGCCTCCTCGATGTCTCGCCGATGACGGATATTGTCACGCACGAGGAAGGCTGCCGTTTGCTGACCGCGTGCCTTCGGCTGCTCGTGCAGGGTCCTGGGGAGCCGGAAGCGTCGATTCAGTCGCGCCCACACGACCAACTCCCACACGCGGCGCAACGCGAACTGTATCGGCCCCAGCAACGGGCCTTCGATACGCACCGCGTAGTCGTGGCGCGTCGGAAACTGCGGCGTCCGGTCATCAATGACGTTGATGCCGCCGACAAAGGCGATTTCGCCGTCGATCGCTACCAGTTTGCGGTGCAGCCGGCGCAGGCGATGGCGGCGCAGCCGGAAGCGCGCGATCTCGGGCCGATAGACCAGTGCCTGCACGCCGGCGGCTGCTAGCTGCGGCTGGAACTGATCGGCAAAGCCGGAAGCACCGAAGCCATCGACCAGGACTCGCACCGCCACGCCACGGCGCGCGGCGCTCGCCAGGGCATCGGCGATGGCGCGGCCGGTATCGTCGTTCTCGAAAATGTAGCTTTCGAGATGAACTTCACGCCGCGCGTCGTGGATCGCGCCGAGCAGCGCCGGGAAATACTCGGCGCCGCTGTTGAGCAAGGTCAGTCGGTTGCCGGGAAGGAACTTGACAGCCATCGCGGCACAGGTGAGCCGGAAAATGGGTACGAGCGCCGTCCACGCGACCCGGCGTCGTTCGGCGGCGGACGCATCACCAGCGTCGTCGGCCTTCTCGGCAGGCGCATCTGGTGACGCGGCGTCGTCGCTCTACGGCTGCTGATTGACGATCACCACCTGCGCCGGCATCGGCGCCGGGAAGCCGGCCGCGGCAAGGGCTTCACGAATTGTCCGGTTGGTGTCGAAATAGACTTGCCAGTAGTGGTCGTTGTGGCAGTAAGGGCGTACTGCCAGGACCGGACCGACGAGATTGAATTCGAGAATCTCGACATCGACTGCAGGATTCGACAACACGTTCGGAATCAGCGCGATCTTTTCCTTGAGCAGAGCCATCGCGGCTGCATGATCCGCAGCGCCGGCAAGCTGCGCCTTCAGCTCGACTCGACGGTGGGGATTGGCCGAGAAATTCTGGATGGTGTCGCCAAAGATCTTGCTGTTGCCGACGAGGGTAAGGACGTTGTCCGGGGTGTTCAGTGAGGTGGTGAACAGTCCAATTTCCGTGACCGTACCGGTGATGCCGCCGACCGTCACGAAATCGTCGACCTTGATCGGTCGCAGGATGATCAGGAACACGCCGCCGGCAAAATTGGCCAGCAGCCCGGACCAGGCCAGTCCGATGGCAACACCGGCAGCGGCAAAGAGCGCCGCGAAGGTGGTCGTCTGGATGCCGAAATAGCCCAGGATGCCGATCACCAGCAGGATGTTGAGGGTGACGTGAATCACCGTGCCGAGGTAGCGCATCAGGGTGGCATCGACCTTCTGGCGCCCCAGAGTACTCTGGATCATGCGCCCAACGAGGCCGATCAGCCAGCGACCAATGATCCAGAAGGCGATCGCGGCCAGCACCTTGACGCCCAGCTCCGAGACGTACTGGACTGCGATCCCCTGCCAGCGCGAGATGTCTTCCGTGTTCATGAGTTTCTCCTAAGTGTTGATACACGATCAGTTTCCCATTGTCGTGCGGGCTACGCAAGCCCGCGGGCATGCCCGCAGGCATGTCGGTTTGCGCCACGGATCGCTGACGATACGTGCCGAGTGGCTGCCGAGCAAGATGAGCGGAGCGAGCGTCGGCGGCTTCCTTCGACACCTTCTCGCCCGGGACGATGCGTGCAAGAATAGTCGGCAATCGGCCATCGGTCTCGCTTGATGCACGTCAATGCCGGCGCGTCGATGCGCTCTTCTAATACCTGGTTTTGGGGACGGTACGATGTTTCGAATCTCGCAGTACATGCAGGAACTCGCGGTGCCCAAGCCGGCCGGACCCAAACAGAATCCGCCGGCGCCCGTCGTCATCTGGAATCTGATCCGCCGTTGCAACCTGACCTGCAAGCACTGCTATTCCATTTCGGCCGACAAGGATTTCCCTGGTGAGCTGACAACCGAAGAAATCTACGTGGTGCTGGACGACCTCAGGGGTTTTCGGGTGCCGGTGCTGATCCTTTCCGGCGGCGAACCTTTGTTGCGTCCGGACATCTTCGACATCGCGCGACGTGCCAAGGCGCTGGGTTTTTACGTCGGCCTGTCGTCCAACGGCACCTTGATTGACGAAGCGAACATCGATCGCATCGCCGGCTGCGAATTCGATTACGTCGGCGTTTCACTCGATGGCATCGGTGCGACCCATGACAGGTTCCGCCGAATGCAGGGAGCATTCGCTGCATCGCTCCGGGGAATTCGCCTGTGCCGTGACCGCGGACTGAAAATCGGCGTCCGCTTCACGCTGACCCAGGACAATGCGCAGGATCTGCCGGCGCTGCTCGAACTCGTCGAAAACGAAGGCATCGACCGCTTCTATTTCTCCCATCTCAATTACGCGGGTCGCGGCAACACGAACCGCAAGGACGATGCGCAGCATCGGCTGACCCGCTGGGCGATGGATCTGCTCTTCGAGACCTGCTGGGCCTATCAGCAGCGCGGCCTGCACAAGGAGTTCACCAGCGGCAACAACGATGCCGATGGAGTGTACTTCCTGCACTGGGTGGAGAAACGCTTCCCAGACCGCGTCGACAACATTCGGGCACGCCTGATTCAGTGGGGAGGCAATTCGTCTGGCGTCAATGTGGCCAACATCGACAACCTGGGCAATGTGCATCCCGACACCATGTGGTGGCATTACAGCCTGGGAAACGTTCGCCAACGGCCCTTCTCGGAAATCTGGATGGACGTTTCCGATTCGCTGATGGCGGGACTCAAGCAGTTTCCACGCAAGGTCTCGGGGCGCTGTGGCGAGTGCCGGCATTTCGCGATCTGCAACGGCAATACCCGAGTGCGAGCCCAGCAGCTGACTGGCGACCCCTGGGCCGAAGATCCGGGTTGTTATCTCGACGATGACGAAATCGGCATCCTTCCCGGTCGCGAGCGGAGTGCCTCGATGCCTCGTTTCAGCATCGGGAGGGCGCCATGCCCCGGCGAACCGGCCGTTTGGCCTGTGCTCTCGTGGCCGTACTCGCGACTGCGTCGTTGCCAGCCGCTGCTGCCGAAGTCCAGTCGCTGTACCAGGAGCACTGCATGGCCTGTCATGGCGAATCCCGCCTGGGTGGCATCGGTCCGGCACTCCTCCCGGAGAGCCTGGAACGCCTGCGCCGGGGGGACGCGGTGAAAGTCATCCGCGAGGGACGGGTGGCGACGCAGATGCCGCCTTTTGGTGACAAGCTCGGTATGGACGAGGTGGAAAAACTGGTGGAATGGATCTACACACCGCTGGAGCCGCCCCCCGCCTGGGGTGAGGCGGAGATCCGCGCTTCGCACCTGTTCGATCCGGTCGCTGCCAAGCTGCCGGCGCAGCCCGGCCCAGGATTGCGGGGCGCCGACCCATTGAATCTGTTCGTCGTGGTCGAGGCCGGCGACCATCATGTTTCGCTGCTCGACGGCGACAGGCTGGAGCGCCTGCACCGTTTTCCGAGCCGTTACGCGCTGCACGGCGGACCGAAGTTTTCGCCGGACGGGCGCTTCGTCTACTTTGCTTCGCGTGACGGCTGGATCACGAAATATGATCTCTACAACCTGGTGGTCGTCGCCGAAATTCGTGCCGGCCTGAACACGCGCAATGCCGCGGTTTCGGGGGACGGAAAGTGGGTGATGGTCGGCAACTACCTGCCGCACAACCTGGTCGTGCTCGATGCCGCCGACCTCTCGCTGGTGAAAATCATTCCGACCGTGACGAAGGCCGGCAGCTCGCGCGTATCCGCAGTCTACGATGCGGCGCCACGCAAGAGTTTCGTCGCCGCCCTCAAGGACGTGCCGGAAGTCTGGGAGATCAGCTATGATCCGGATGCCAGGCCGATCGCTGAAGGCTTGGTGCACGACTATCAGTACCAGGAAGGGCACTTCAAAGAGGCGATGTTCTCCCCACGCCGGACCAGGCTCGTAGACTGTCTCGATGACTTCTTCTTTACTCAGGGCTACGACACGATTCTCGGCTCGTCACGTTCGGCGACCCGAGGACAGGTGATTCAACTCGATGTACGGCAGAAAATCGCCGATCTCGATCTGCCTGGAATGCCGCATCTTGGCTCCGGAATCACCTGGAAGTGGAAGGACCCGTCCGGACGCGAACGAACGGTCATGGCTTCTCCCAACCTCAACGAGGGACTGGTGACCGTGATCGACCTGAATACCTACCAGACCATCCGGCAGATCAGAACGCTCGGACCAGGCTTTTTCCTGCGCAGCCACGAAAAGAGCCGATATGCTTTTACCGACTCGATGATGAGCAGGGATTACCGGAAC
>WBZT01001851.1_pt1 | contig 15168 bp, 10 predicted proteins | sample 5204241 | NCBI WGS metagenome assembly WBZT01 (sample SAMN12344358, study PRJNA552823) | activated sludge metagenome | biome: Activated sludge suspended growth; feature: Nitrification reactor; material: Wastewater; isolation source: activated sludge from nitrification reactor of wastewater... | reverse complement strand
GCAAGTTCGCCGAGACCCATATTCGCCCCGACATGATGAAGTGGGACGAAGAGCAACTGTTCCCGGTCGAGTTGTTTCGAAAGATGGGAGAGCAGGGCCTGATGGGCATCCTGGTACCGCACGAATATGGCGGATCGGGTTTGAGCTATTTCGAATACATGACGGCCATTGTTGAGGTGGCGCGTGTCTGTGGTTCCATCGGTTTGAGCATGGCGGCGCATAACTCACTTTGCACCGGTCATATTCTGGCCTTCGGTAACGAACAGCAGAAGCAACAGTACCTTCCGAAACTGGCGAGCGGCCAGTGGATCGGAGCCTGGGGCCTGACAGAAGCCAATACCGGCAGCGATGCGATGCGCATGCAATGCGTAGCGAAGCAGGACGGTGATCACTGGGTAATCAATGGTAGCAAGAATTGGATCACCCACGGAAAGAGTGGGGATGTTGCGGTCGTATTGGCTCGGACAGGAGACCTGCTTGACTCAAAAGGCATCACAGCCTTCATCGTGGAGCGTGGAACCCAGGGCTTCAAGGCGGGTAAAAAAGAGAATAAGCTGGGCATGCGTGCTTCCGAGACCGCGGAGCTCATCTTCGAAGATTGCCGCATCCACAAGGACCAGGTCCTCGGAAATGTAGGCGACGGATTCGTACAGGCGATGAAAGTCCTCGACGGAGGGCGAATTTCCATTGCCTCCCTTGCCCTGGGGATCGCCAAAGGAGCGTACGACGCGGCCTTGAAGTACTCCCGGGAGCGCCAGCAATTCGGCAAACCGATCGCTGATTTTCAGGCTATTGGCTTCAAACTGGCCGATATGGCCACCAAGATCGAGGCGGCCGAACTCCTGACCCTTCAGGCGGCTGACCTGAAGAATCGGGGTGAGAAATGCACAAAACAAAGCGCTTTTGCCAAATATTACGCGTCGGAAGTCTCTGTACAGGTCTCCACGGACGCTGTACAGATCTTTGGCGGTTATGGGTATACCAAGGATTTCCCTGTTGAGAAATTCTACCGGGACTCCAAACTGTGCACCATCGGGGAAGGAACCTCCGAGATTCAAAAACTGGTTATTTCCCGCGAAATCCTAAAGTAATTTGCTTTTAGTTCAGGATTTTGTAATTTCGCCACCCCAATACAAAAGAACAACATGATCATCGTTCCGATCAAAGAAAACGAGTCAATCGACAAGGCCCTCAAGAAGTTCAAGAAGAAATTCGAACGTACGGGAGTTTTGCGTGAATTGCGTCGCCGCCAGACTTTTGAGAAAAAGTCGGTTGCCCGCCGCCAGCAGGTCCTTCGCGCGAAATACCGCGACCTGATGCAGCGCCAGGAAACGCTCTGATTCGCTCGCTGTATCCATCCGGAATTTGTATCTTTACTGGTAGTCGTTTCGTAACACGAATGCGATGATGGTAAAGAAAGCATAGCAAGAGAACTTCCCCCACTCGGGAGGTTCTCTTTTTTTATTGCCGGTGATACAGGGATTCCTTCAATACATCCGCTACGAAAAGCGGTTCTCGCCACACACGGTCCAGGCGTACAGTACCGACCTGGAGCAGTATGCCCTTTTCCTGCGATCGACTTATGAGACCGATGATCTGTCGGCAGCAACACATTCGATGATCCGTTCCTGGATCGTCCAACTGATGGAGCAGAAGATCACGACCCGTTCCATCAACCGGAAGCTGACCACATTAAAAACCTATTATAAATTCCTGCTTCGTCAGGGGACGTTACGTGTCAACCCGATGCTGCGGGTGCAGGCTCCAAAAACATCGAAGCGGCTTCCCGCCTTCGTCGATGAACGGAAAATGGACCAGCTCTTCACCGAAGTCGCGTTTCCTGAAGGCTTTACGGGTCTTCGGGACCGCCTGGTGCTGGAGACCCTTTACGGAACCGGCATGCGTTTGGCCGAATTGGTAGGGTTGAAAGATTCGGATGTCGATCTCCACGCGATGCAGCTCAAAGTCCTGGGGAAAAGAAACAAAGAGCGCGTCATTCCGTTTACTGATAAGATGCGGGAGTTGATCGTTGCGTATCGGCAGGTCCGGAACGGCCATTTTGCATCCCGGGAAAAATTTTTCGTGACCGATCAGGGAAAATCCCTCTACCCTAAATTCGTTTACCGCCTGGTCCTGCGTTATCTTGGAGTCATCACAACACTGGAGAAACGCAGTCCTCACGTCCTGCGACACACCTTCGCCACACACATGCTTAACAGGGGAGCAGACATCAACAGTGTAAAAGAACTGCTGGGACATGCCAACCTGAGTGCAACGCAGGTGTATACGCACAATACCATCGAGAAACTTAAAAAAGTATACCAGCAGGCTCATCCGAGAGCCTGAGCGAACGTTTAAAAAAGAAGAAGAAAGCACTATGAAGATCAGAGTTCAATCCATCCATTTCGACGCCGACCGTAAACTCATCGATTTCATCCAGGATAAAGTGGACAAGCTGGTGACCTTTTACGACCATATCATCGGCGGAGAGGTATTTCTGAAGCTGGACAAATCTTCCGATATGAAGAACAAGATCGTGCAGATCAAGATCCAACTTCCAGGCAATGATATCATCGTTAGCGAGCAATGCAAGACCTTTGAAGAGGCGACCGATCTCTGCATGAACTCGCTTTCACGGCAAATCAAAAAGCATAAGGAGAAAGTTCGCGGGCTCTGAGCTGACAATTGCGTAAGGATTTCCTGCGTTTTATCCCAACTTCCGGAACCTCCGGACGTATGGGTTATTCGAGGTATGTCGCATTCTAACCGTTTTCAACCGAATCGAGCCGTTTTTGCGCTCCTGGTGTTGCTCGCCACGGCGTTTCAAAGCATGGCCGGCCCCGATGCCTGGGTGACCAAGACGATCGTGGGATGGAACGGCAGCAGTCGTTACACCTTCTTGCGCGATTCATCGCTTTATACGGAAGGCTGGGACACCGTCGGACAGGCGCGCTTCTGGCGCGAGGTCATCACGATGACCAGCGACACCTGCATCATCAACATCGCTTCCTGCCGTAAACCGGTGGAACGCGTATCCAGATCGGTGTGGATGAACCAAACCGAATTGGAGAAGATCTGCTTCAAGGACAGTCTCTCCCAGGTGCATTGCATCGCTCCCACGGAGCAATTGTATGTCACGGCAGGGAAGCGGGAATTCTATGAAGTCAAAAAGACACTCGACGATATCAATCAGGCGATCCAGGTATTCCGGAAGCACGGCTGTGATCCTTTTTACGCGCAGGCGATCCTGTTGATCGAAAGCCCGGGTAAAGGTGCGGCACGTTCCTATGTTGGAGCACGGGGCCCCTTTCAGCTCATGCCTGCCGTGGCCCGTCGCTTTGGATTGAAGGTTTCCAAATACCACGATGATCGTCTGGACATGAACAAGGCCGGTATGGCCGCCGCCCGCCTGATCAATACGGGATGTGTTCCCTATATCCGGAAGTTCCTGGATGAAAAAGGCATACCGTATCAGGAACATGATCTTTGGTTCCGGCTTTTGGTGTTACACGCTTATCATGCCGGTGCCGGTAATGTCCGTTGTGTTATCAATGCACTCGACCCCAAGGCCGGCGGCTTGCAGTTGTTTGAGCAAATCTGGCAAACAACCTGTGGTGGCTTTAAAAATGAATCCCAGAATTACAGCCAGATCGCGTTGGCTTCGTTGATGAATTTCGACGAGTTGATCGAGCAGGATGGAGATACCGTATTTCTGGTGAAAGGGGACCGGATGCTTTCCCGTTATTCCCGTGCCGGCATGAAGCCCTGGGAAGCCTACGAATACCTGCAGGCATCGCTGCGCGCATATGAGCACGACCTGATCGACGATATGATCCCGTATGAGTACTTCATCCGGCAGGTAGGGCAGATCAGAAAGGAATTCACGCATTGGGCATCGGTCATCACCCTTGCTTCCCGGGATGTAATTCTCAAACCCTATCCGGCAAGTGAAGAACATGTATCGCTGCTGGCCGGCGAATTGTCGAAACGCCGGCGTTTCGACGAAGCGATCAAATTGTTGAAGCTGAATCTTGATATGCATCCCGGCTCACCGGCCTTGTATGACAGTCTGGCCAAGGCTTATCGGAAGTCCGGCGACCAGAAGATGGCGGACCTGTATGCCGGAAAGGCACAGGCGGCGGCAGCGCTCCAGCCGGGCGACAAACCAAATGAATAGGTTCTGACCTGCAGCATGGCTCCACCTCCGGGTGGATTTTTTTTGTGCTATACCGAACGTTTGCCACTCATCGGATACTTTTACCTTCGTCGTCCATGCGTGGCCAGTTGCTTTTTTTCTTCCTGCTGCTGATCGGATATCGAATGTCGGCGCAAACGACATTTCCAGATACAATTCGTTGGTCGGCGGATTTTTCGTCACAGCAGGCTGCAGCTGGTTGGATGAATCTGGACCAACGACAAGCTTTGCCGAACGGGGATATTGTTTTGGTGACGGACAGTACCCATCCATACGGTGCCGGCTATTCCTGGACCTGGCCCGATAGCTTGCCTAGCCGCTCCGTCCTGTTGCATTGTGAAGCCAAACTGCGGTCTTCCACCCTCAATCCCGGTATCCAGTGGGTGCTTTCGATAGAAGAGCAGGGACAAACCTTATTGTGGGACGGCCGGGATCTGAGCAATCAGTTGGGGAAGCAGGATGAATTCATCAATACAAACGTCGGGTTCAAGTTGCCTGCTAATTTTCTGAGGCGCGGAACAACCATCAAAGTCTACCTCTACCAGCCGGACCGGCGGTCACGGGTGGAAACATCCGGTGTAACGTTCAGTCTCTGCCGATGGGGACTTCCGTCCTTCCTGCCTCCGGGCTCGCCCCAATCCGATTCGAGAAGCGCGGAGCAGGAACTCTTTCTGGGAACGGATTACGCCGTACGGATACAGCCGGCCGGTGGGATCCTGCGGGTGGATCGTCCCGACGGGCAGCGACTGATCCGCAATGTGCTTTTATATACGGAAGCAAAGGGCGATTCCATCACACCGCGGTTCAGTACGTTGGAGTTTCAACGCGATTCTGTTGCTCAGGGTGTGCACCACCTGCTGTTTCGATCAGCCAATGAACGGTTCAACACTACCATTACCCTGGCAACAGACGAAAAGGCGGCAGCGATACGCTGGAGCCTGAATACCGAATGGCTTCAACCGACTGAACTGGTCCGACAGGCTATTGTGATGCTGGTGCAGCCGGCAGCCAGCCAGGCGGTGGATGTCGTTGGAAGGATGCTGCGGGCCGGGGATGACGAAGAAAGCTGGTTGGGCAGGGGTGCCGTAAGTTTTGGCGATAGCGTTCCGGAGATGATCGTTTCCTATCCGGATCAACTGTCTTCGTTGCAATTGGATTGGGCCTCCAACACGCTTTGGTTGAATGCCGATTGGTCAATGGATCATCCCTTGCTGCACTGGCCGAAGGAGAAGAAGAGCCGCAATCATCGCTTGGATAGGAGCTGCAGTGTGTATAAAGTGCATGAACGCCTGGAAGCCCGATGGCAAACGTATTTCAGAATGCCATCCTTTCTTCCTGCGCTGCAAGACCGTCCGTTTGGCTACGATGCGACCTTTATCTGGACGGAGCATGCCGATTACTCGGATTTGAAATTGCAACGGGCGGTGATGTTTGGTCATGATTCCATCTCGGACCCGTCAACGGCGAAAAAAGGGTTTGTGGCACGCGGCATTCCGATGACCAAGAGTGTGTTTTACAACAATCCGGATCGCGTCACGAACCGAAAGCGTCATGCGGCGTTCCCGGGTACAATCGCGACGATGAGGGAAACGCCGGGATTTGAAGCATTGATGCAGACACTCGAGGAGTCGGGTAGTGAGATCGCTTTGCATACCCCCGAACAATTCACCAGCAACCGAAAACAATTGGATGTCGCGTTGCAGTATATGCGATCCCGATTCAATACCACAACCTGGATCGACCATGGTTACGACAATGCTCCGACTAGCAATCGGGAAGATTTGGTTTGCGACGGTCTCGACTCGCTCTCGGACGGCTACGCCTTGGATACATGGTTGAGGTACGGGATCACCTCGGTGTGGAATTGTTTTTACGAGGATACGAATGTCTTTCTGCCATACTCGTTCGATTCACGCCTGGATGCCCCGTACTCCGGCATTTCCGGACGATTTCCTGCCCCGGTATGGTGGTCGCATCCGACAAGAAGCAAAAGCATATTGCATTGGCGTACAACCACGACGCTCGATCCGACGGATGGTAGCATGTGGTCCTATTACCTGGGTGAACAGCGCCTGGACGACTTGGTCAGGCGTCGGGGAACTTACATCGCGCATTGTTATCCCGCGCGGGTGGATTCAACGAATGGTTTCTATCGTCTGAATGGCGGCCATTGGGAGATAGAGCCGGCTTTCGATGACGCGCTCGCCTTGCAAGCGCGTTACCGGGAAGAGCACAAACTGTGGTTGCCGGTAGTCCGGGAATATCTGAGTTATCAGCAAAGGATCAGAGAAGTGAAGATGGTTCCAACCGAAGATGGCTGGCGTTATTCCAATTCAGGGCACCAACCCGTGCAGGGTTTTACACTTTATTCGGAACACCTGCTGGATGCGGGAAGTAAAGCGATGCAGATTCGGTCTTCCGGCTCTGGTCACTACTATAGCTTCAATCTGGATCCGGGTGAAACAGTTTTTATCAAGTTGAAGTAAGAATCAGGCAATGGCCGGGAAAAAGGTAACGGGGAAAGGCAAGAGTGGGTGGTGGGCTCGTCTGAGGAAATGGACGATTCGTATCGTTGCGGGATTTTTCATTTTAAGCATCCTGTCCGTGATCCTGTTCCGCTTCGTTCCGGTTCCGGTTACTCCGTTGATGCTGATCCGTTGTGTCGAGCAGTTGACGGACGGTAGGTCGTTACGGATGAGCAAAGATTGGACGTCCCTCGACAAGATGAGCCCCGCATTACCACTTGCAGTCATTGCCGCGGAGGATCAGCGTTTCGAGGAGCATTTCGGTTTCGATTTTGATGCCATCCAGAAAGCCCAGCGTTACAACGAGCGGCACAAAGGGAAACGACTGAAGGGGGCGAGTACGATCTCCCAGCAGACCGCTAAGAACTTGTTCCTTTGGCCATCCCGATCCTATGTACGGAAAGGGTTCGAAGTGTATTTCACTTTTCTGATCGAAGTTTTCTGGAGTAAGGAAAGGATCATGGAAGTCTATCTCAATATTGTGGAAATGGGGGAGGGCATCTATGGCGCCGAAGTGGCTGCGAAGGAGTACTTCCACAAACCGGCCGCGCGACTCACCAACCGCGAAGCGGCGCTCCTGGCCGCAGTCCTGCCCAATCCCCGGAAATGGTCACCTGCAAGACCGACAGCCTACATACAGCGTAAGGCGTCCAGGATCGTCCGGTTCATGGGTAACCTGGAACTGGAGGATTTTTAGCCGGGCTTTAGGCATGCTGTTCAAAAGAATGTAAATCAGTCTTTCTTACCCGCAGGAGTCGGTATAAATTTGCCCTGCCTTGGAGACCGCTCAATTTTCCAACGATCGCCTGAAGTACTTCTTGTTCTTCCTGGCCGTTCTGCTAAGTCGCCTGCCATTTATCTCCGATGGTTATGGCCTTGACGGGGATTCATGGGCTGTCGCGTTGACGGCAAGGAACATCCACGATACGGGTAGCTACGAAGCGTCCCGGCTTCCGGGTTATCCGGTGCAGGAACTGCTGAGCGCTCTGCTGATCAACGGTGGTGCGACTGCGCTGAACTTGTTGGTGGCGATGGTCAGTGCGGCGGGCATACTCTTTTTCGCTCTTTCGCTTAAAGTTCTTCGGTTTCGTCACCCTTTGCTGGCGGCTGCAGCCTTAGCGGCTGTACCGGTAATTTACATACACAGTACGACAACCATCGATTACACCATCGCGTTGGGTTTTCTGCTGGCATCTTTTTATTTCGTCGTTTCGGAAAAACCAGTAGTGGCCGGTATTCTCACCGGATTGGCCATTGGCACGCGTGTCACCTCAGGTGCTATGCTGCTGCCCTATATCATTATCCTGATTGGCAATGGTGGTCTGTTCGTCAATCTTCGACGCATCCTGTTGTATGCAGTGCCGGCATTGATAGTCGGTTTGCTGTGTTTTGCTCCCGTCATCCAGCGATACGGATGGGATTTCCTCACGTATTATCCCGTACCCTATCCCTCGATCGCGAAGATCCTCTACAAGTTCACGTTTGAAGTGTGGGGCGTGGTGGGACTATTCGCCATTTTTCTTGGCGTGGTCATGTTGTTCCTCCCGAACAGGATCACGTCCAAGCGCTACTTGTTTCCCCGCTCTGTCAATGAACGCTATGTGATCGCCTGGCTGATCGCGATCGACCTCTATGTCATCGCCTTTTTGCGCTTGCCGATGGAGTCAGGATACCTGGCGCCGGTTGTGCCGTTCGTCATTCTGATCCTCGGGAAGTATCTTTATGAACCAGCTTTCAAGTTGTGTTGTTACCTGCTGATCCTGTCGCCCTTCGTAGGTTCGCTTGGCCCGGTCGATCGACTGGATGCGGCAAAGCCATCGTCGGTCAGTTTCCGTTTTCGGGCCGGGGGTGAGACGCTGGTGTTGGATGCTTTGCGAGGACCTGTAGTTGCCTACAAATCGCGTCGTCAGGAGGGTATGAATTTCACCCGTGAGATCCTGAACTCGGTGGATAGCATCAGCCGGCCTGCGGTCTTGGTCAGCGGTCGTTGGTACAATCAGTTGGTCGTACAGGAAGGAGATACGACTTCCGGTAATCTGGTTTTTGCGTCTTACCTCGACGAACCCATGCTGTTGTATTACATTGGTAAAAACTACTCGGTGTATTATTTGCCGAAGCAGGATTATTACAACCAGATCATGCGCAACGTCGATCTGAATCTTTTTGGTGCACAAGCCTATCTCCGGGAAGAAAAGTACTGAGGAGGGAAAGGGGATTCAAATCCCGAAGCCGAAACCGATCCGGATGATCGGATTTTGATAGGGCGAATTGGTTGATTCGTTGAGGTTGTACAGCAGCATCAGGTTGAGGGAAGAGTTGTTTCCCAGCATCTGACGATAACCGCCGCCGACGAAGACGGAGGTGACATTGGTTCTGCGAAGTCGGTAGGGATTCAAGGGATCCGGTGCATCGAGATTGAGGATCTCGTATTCGGTATAGGCGAACAGGTTTTCCAGAATGTTGTAGCGGGCAAATACGCTTCCGCCGTACATGTTGGTGGAATACTCGAATGGGGCTGAACGGTAGCGGTAATAGATATACTTCCCGCCTACGCCGGCGGCGAGACGGTCGGTCAGCCGGTAACCGACGATCGGGGCTATTTCGATGATCGTTTGTGTGCCGAACTGAAGTCCAAAATTTCCGCCGAAGAATACCCGGTCTATGAAGCGATCACCTTCCGAGGGGGCCGGTGGTTGTAGCATGGGTGATTGTGCGGAAAGGAAGCTGGCGCAGAGGCAGCAGGAGAGGAGAAGCAGGACCCTACGGATCATCTTGCTAAATTACGCCAACTTTCGTGAAAGCACCTAGCTGGTTCGAAAGGTTACAGATTCAGCAACAACTATGGCAACACTGGTCATTACGGGCGGATCGTCCGGTATCGGATTTGAAGCAACTTTGTGGAGCGCCGGACAGGGTCACACCGTCATGGTGATTTCCAGGAATCGCACCAGGCTGGGACTGTTGGAAGCCGAAGCCGAAAAGCGCGGTGTTCGGGCGCGCGTGCACCTGCTGCCGGCGGATATTTCAAAACAGCAGGAAGTGGAAGCCATTGGTAGGGAAATACGCTCGCGTTCCGCCAGGATCGATGCGTTGATCAACAATGCGGGTCGATTGATCAACAAACCGTTCGGAGAATTGCGGGCCGAAGACTGGGAAGAAGTCTACGCGACCAATGTTTTCGGAACCGTTTCCATGAGTCGGGTATTGTTGCCCAGCTTGATCCGTAGCAGGGAAGCTTTAGCGAGAGGAGAAGCCCCTGGTCATATCGTAAACATCTCGTCGATGGGAGGCGTGCAGGGAAGTGCCAAGTTTGCGGGACTCTCCGCATACAGTTCGAGTAAGGCTGCTATCATCGGTGTGACGGAATGTTTGGCGGAGGAGTTGAAGCCAAGAGGTGTGCATGTAAATGCACTGGCGTTAGGCTCGGTGCAGACGGAAATGTTTTCCGCGGCTTTTCCCGGGATAGACGCTTCGACCACTCCTGAGCGAATGGGGGAATATGTAGCCCGTTTCGCGCTGGAGGGGATGCACTTATTCAACGGAAAAACAATCCCGGTATCGGCATCCACCCCATGAGGCGGAAGACCGTTGTGCCCGGTAGGCGGTTGGCGGTAAGCGGTTGGCAGTGGGCAGTAGGCTGTATCCGGACACCAAGCACAAATCACACATAACTAATAACTAATAACTAATAACTAATAACTAATAACTAATTACCAGTTACCAGTTACCAGTTACAAATTCCCAATCTCCCATCCCCGTTTTCCGCTCCATTCCTCGCCCCCCCCCTTGTTCATAATTATTTTCGCTCCCTTGTTTGCTAATTCAAAAACTCAGAGTACTTTTGTCCTCCCATTCACAATCGTTCTTTGTTGATATCGCGCCACCCTGGGAAGTGGCAAAATCTGCTGAAAAGTGGCTTTTAGATTAAAAGAGTTGAGAAATCAACTTTTTTTAGCTGGTTTTCAAAAGATTAAGCGATTTTCAAAAAAAATCTTGCAAAAAGGTTGTTTTGTACAAGAGTCTTTGTACTTTTGCAGCCCCAATCAAGAAACGCGACGATCTGCAACGGCAGATTTCGACATACGCGAACGTTCTTTGAGAAATTGATAAGGAAACAACAGGCTCTATTGCCCTCAATTCATATTGAGAGTAAATAGCTATTGCGAATCCCAAAAGTCAAATCAACTTTACTATGGAGAGTTTGATCCTGGCTCAGGATTAACGCTAGCGGCAGGCCTAATACATGCAAGTCGAGGGGCAGCAGGGTGTAGCAATACATCGCTGGCGACCGGCGCACGGGTGCGTAACACGTATGCAACCTACCTTTAACTGGGGAATAGCCCTCCGAAAGGAGGATTAACACCGCATAACATCACGAGACGGCATCGCCTTGTGATCAAACCTCCGGGGGTTAAAGATGGGCATGCGTCCGATTAGCTAGTTGGCGGGGTAACGGCCCACCAAGGCGACGATCGGTAGGGGGTCTGAGAGGATGATCCCCCACACTGGTACTGAGACACGGACCAGACTCCTACGGGAGGCAGCAGTAAGGAATATTGGACAATGGTCGCAAGACTGATCCAGCCATGCCGCGTGCAGGATGAACGATCTATGATCTGTAAACTGCTTTTGTTCGGGAATAAACCCCTTCACGTGTGGAGGGCTGAATGTACCGAAAGAATAAGGGTCGGCTAACTTCGTGCCAGCAGCCGCGGTAAGACGAAGGACCCAAGCGTTATCCGGATTTATTGGGTTTAAAGGGTGCGTAGGCGGGTTGTTAAGTCAGTGGTGAAAGCCTAGAGCTTAACTCTAGAATTGCCATTGATACTGACGATCTTGAGGATAGTTGAGGTGGGCGGAATGTATCATGTAGCGGTGAAATGCTTAGAGATGATACAGAACACCGATTGCGAAGGCAGCTCACTAAGCTATTTCTGACGCTGAGGCACGAAAGCGTGGGGATCAAACAGGATTAGATACCCTGGTAGTCCACGCCCTAAACGATGATTACTCGATGTGTGCGATATACTGTACGCGTCTAAGCGAAAGCATTAAGTAATCCACCTGGGGAGTACGACCGCAAGGTTGAAACTCAAAGGAATTGACGGGGGCCCGCACAAGCGGAGGAGCATGTGGTTTAATTCGATGATACGCGAGGAACCTTACCAGGGCTTGAAAGTTAGGGTATGATCCAGAAATGGGTCAGCCAGCAATGGCCCGAAACTAGGTGCTGCATGGCTGTCGTCAGCTCGTGCCGTGAGGTGTTGGGTTAAGTCCCGCAACGAGCGCAACCCCTATTCTTAGTTGCCAACAGGTAATGCTGGGGACTCTAAGAAGACTGCCCGCGCAAGCGGTGAGGAAGGTGGGGATGACGTCAAGTCATCACGGCCCTTACGTCCTGGGCTACACACGTGCTACAATGGCAGATACAGAGGGCAGCTACTTGGCAACAAGATGCTAATCCACAAAGTCTGTCTCAGTTCGGATTGAGGTCTGCAACTCGACCTCATGAAGCTGGATTCGCTAGTAATCGCGCATCAGCCATGGCGCGGTGAATACGTTCCCGGGCCTTGTACACACCGCCCGTCAAGCCATGGGAGTCGGGGGTACCTGAAGTCGATAACCGCAAGGAGTCGCCTAGGGTAAAACCGATGACTGGGGCTAAGTCGTAACAAGGTAGCCGTACCGGAAGGTGCGGCTGGAACACCTCCTTTCTGGAGTGATTCGTAATGTACCGTTCTACGGTATGCCTGTTGTTTCCTATCATTTCTCAATCTTATTGAAGCCCAAACGAGCGAGAGGTGGTCCCACCATCTGAGAAAAGACTCTCGTCACCGGGAACTTAGTCCCGTAGCTCAGTTGGTCAGAGCACTACACTGATAATGTAGGGGTCAGCAGTTCAAATCTGCTCGGGACTACGAAACTTGGTTTGCGGTTCTTCAGGCCTGGCAATCAGGAGAAGCGAACGGCGAACTTCGGACTCGAATGGGGAATTAGCTCAGCTGGCTAGAGCACCTGCTTTGCAAGCAGGGGGTCATCGGTTCGACTCCGATATTCTCCACTAAAGTTGAACAACGGTTCAGCTTATATTGAAATAAAGAGAATGCCGGATAGAACATCCCGGTTGAAACCGGGAGGGTCATCGGTTCGATTCCGATATTCTCCACCAATGTCGGACAACGGTCCGGCAACAGTTTAATGCCAATACGAATACATTGCCGCAACGGCGGTAATGCAATTGAAATAAGATGAATTAGCTCAATGGTAGAGCGTCCCTGTCTATCGGGAAGGTCGCCGGTTCGATTCCGGTATTCTGTCGCAAGTTCCTGCTTCCACAGGAACAGCGTTCTTTGACATATTGAAAGAAAACACAACGAGTAAGATTGAAATTGTCTACATTGACAAGAAAGTAAGAAAGGGCACATGGTGAATGCCTTGGCTCTTGCAGGCGAGGAAGGACGTGGTAAGCTGCGAAAAGCTTCGGGGAGGTGCAAACGACCGCTAATCCGAAGATCTCCGAATGGGGCAACCCGTATCGTTGAAGACGATACATCCAAGTGAAGCCAACCCAGGGAACTGAAACATCTAAGTACCTGGAGGAAAAGAAAACAATAGTGATTCCCCAAGTAGTGGCGAGCGAACGGGGAACAGCCCAAACCCTGAAGGTTACGGCCTTCAGGGGGTTGTAGGACTGCGACGTGTGTGTGAAAGTTAAGCTGAAGGATCTGGAAAGTTCCGCCATAGAGGGTGATAGCCCCGTAAGCGTAAGCAATCACATGCTAGCAGTATCCTGAGTACCGCGGGGTCGGAGACGCCCTGTGGGAACCAGCCGGCACCATCCGGTAAGGCTAAATACTAGCAAGAGACCGATAGCGTACAAGTACTGTGAAGGAAAGGTGAAAAGAACCTCGAACAGAGGAGTGAAATAGAACCTGAAACCGTGTGCTTACAAGCGGTGGGAGCCTCGTAAGGGGTGACCGCGTGCCTTTTGCATAATGAGCCTACGAGTTACTCCTCACTGGCAAGGTTAAGGACCCAAGGTCCGGAGCCGAAGCGAAAGCAAGTCTGAATAGGGCGTATAGTCAGTGGGGGTAGACGCGAAACCTTGTGATCTACACATGGGCAGGATGAAGGATGGGTAACACCATCTGGAGGTCCGAACTGGTGAGCGTTGAAAAGCTCTCGGATGACCTGTGTGTAGGGGTGAAAGGCTAATCAAACTGGGAAATAGCTCGTACTCCCCGAAATGTCTTTAGGGACAGCGTCGATTGTATAGTCATAGAGGTAGAGCTACCGATAGGGCTAGGGGGCTTCACCGCCTACCAAACCCTGACGAACTCCGAATGCTATGTACTTCTGATCGGCAGTGAGGCCTGGGGTGCTAACGTCACAGGCCGAGAGGGAAAGAACCCAGACCATCAGCTAAGGCCCCAAAATCTGCGCTAAGTTGATCAAACGTGGTCCGGTTGCATTGACAGCTAGGATGTTGGCTTGGAAGCAGCCATTCATTTAAAGAGTGCGTAACAGCTCACTAGTCGAGCGACCGGGCGTGGATGATAATCGGGCATTAAGCGCAGTGCCGAAGCTATGGGATCGAAAGATCGGTAGGGGAGCATTCTAACCAGCGCCGAAGGTTCTTCGTAAGGAGGGCTGGAGCGGTTAGAAAAGCAAATGTAGGCATAAGTAACGATAAGAGGGGTGAGAAACCCCTCCACCGTAAGACTAAGGTTTCCTGATCAACGTTAATCGGATCAGGGTTAGTCGGGGCCTAAGGCTAATCCGAAGGGAAATGCCGATGGACAACAGGTTAATATTCCTGTACCGGTGCAATCAGTGAAGGGATGACGGAGGAGTGAAAGGTCTGCGTACTGACGGAATAGTACGTTGAAGCCCGTAGATATAGCGCTTGCTGGTAAATCCGCAGGTGTTGTCGAAAGGTGACAGTACCGAGAGTCTTCGGACAATCGGATAATGACCCTAAGCAGACTTCCAAGAAAACTCTCTAAACTTATGATTGTACTGCCCGTACCGTAAACCGACACAGGTAGTCGAGGAGAACATCCTCAGGTGCTCGAGTGATTCATGGCTAAGGAACTCGGCAAATTGACCCTGTAACTTCGGAATAAAGGGTGCCCCGTCAGCGATGACGGGGCCGCAGTGAAATGGCCCAGGCGACTGTTTAACAAAAACACATGGCTATGCTAAATCGAAAGATGATGTATATGGCCTGACACCTGCCCGGTGCCGGAAGGTTAAGAGGAGATGTTAGTAGCAATACAACGCATTGAATCGAAGCCCCGGTAAACGGCGGCCGTAACTATAACGGTCCTAAGGTAGCGAAATTCCTTGTCGGGTAAGTTCCGACCTGCACGAATGGTGTAACGATCTGGGCACTGTCTCAGCCATGAGCTCGGTGAAATTGTAGTAGCGGTGAAGATGCCGCTTACC
>WBZT01001849.1_pt1 | contig 15176 bp, 13 predicted proteins | sample 5204241 | NCBI WGS metagenome assembly WBZT01 (sample SAMN12344358, study PRJNA552823) | activated sludge metagenome | biome: Activated sludge suspended growth; feature: Nitrification reactor; material: Wastewater; isolation source: activated sludge from nitrification reactor of wastewater... | reverse complement strand
TCAACCCGTCCTGAATGGTTTCCTTTTGTTCGTCGCCCGGTTCCCGGAAATGCACGTGCAGATCGAACCACCCGGGCGATACTTCCCAGCCTTTGCCGGTGAGTACTTCACCGCGTCGCTGGGTTCCCGCTGCAGCAATTTCTGTGATGCGACCATCGGCGATGACGATATCGCGTTGGCTTCCGTTGAGGGGCGAGCCCGGTAGTCGGATACAGACGTTGCTGAGCGTGAGTTCCATGTCGGAGGTTTAGGTTCGAATGAGACGGATCAGAGCGACTTCGATGGCCAGGAACAGTAAGGCCAGCAGGATGCAGTACTTCCAGAGCTGGATGCCGTCCTGGGCCCGGGTGATGGCGTGTGTAAGATCGGGCGACTGACTGTCGACCACATCGGCCGGTACTTGCAGTCCGCGAACGACCTCGTCGATCTCGGTTGGACGAAGATCCGATTCCTTGCGGTCGTAGTTGAAGGAGACCGGACGCAATAACTGTTTGTTCACCTGCAGTTGATACGTACCGGCTTGACGGACCTGATCGTGGACGTACACCGTACCACCCGATTCATTTTGTCGGAATTCCGGCAGGATATCGAAACCGTCGGATGGTCGGACCAGGTGATACACCTGTTCTCCCGGAAGTAAGGTGTCGCCGGAGGAAAAGCCTGCTCCTTGTCCGATCACGACCGGCGGGTCGATCTCCGACGATCCGCTGAGCGCCATTTTCAACATGACCGGAACAAACAAGGCATGTTGCGGAAAACTGGTGTATTGTGGATCAAGTGGGGAAGCGAGCACCAGCACCTGCCCGGATCCGAATGGGAAGCGCTGCAGAAACGGACTCCCGTTCTCCAGCCGCATCAGCACATCGCTTCGACGGTTGGAAGCAGCGCTCAGGTTGAAATAGCCATTGACCAGCGGCAGGTCCGGGTTCTCCGGGAGTGCTTTGCCTTTTTCGAAGACATCCCGGAAGAGCGGATCATTCGTTTCGACCTTCCCGACCCGTGTGGCTTGTTCTACCAATGTGCCGGGAAAAGGCAGGTCAAACCGTTGCGCGAGGGATTGATAAGCTTCCCGGTTGGGAGCTGCCGGTGGAAGCAACATCAGCTTGCCCCCTTTACGTACGTAACGCTCGAGTTCCTGAAGGAGCCCGGAAGATGGAGCTTCCACCTGGTTCAGGATCACCAGGGGCGGTGTCGTGAGCGCATTGTAGTCGGCTTGCCCGACCGGCATCGAACGATACCGGAAATAAGGATCCCGACCGAACAGGGCATCCAGGTAAGGACTCGCGCCCGCGCTGCCGTTGATGGCAACGATGGGAACATCCGTTCGAACACGGAAGGTGAAGTGAAAGGTATCGTCGAAGGTGACCGGGTAATCCGTCAGGCTCACGATCGCTTCCTGCCAGCCAGGATTTTGAATCGTGAAGGCCAGGCGGACTTCTTGTTGGGCGCCGGCTTCCAGCGGAACGCTGGCGAGTGCCTTTTGGTAACCGTTGATGGTAAGCCGGACCGGAATGTTCTCCACCGGTTTTTCACCGCTGTTGCGCAGGCTCACGATCAGTTCATTGGGACTGCCCAGTTGCACCACCGGCGACTCGAGGTAACACGTATCGATGAAGACATTCGACGTCGCGTTCGCCTTCAGGGCGAGCAGGTGGACCTTTACGCTGGAATCGGCCGGGGCGGAAGCCATATCGGCGATGCGTCGCTGGAAATCCGATAACAGGTAAGCGTCAAAGGAAACACTGGCCGGCAGGTTGCCCGATTTGAGTCCGTCGCGTGCCCGCAGCAAGACTTCACCGGCGGAGCGTGCAGCCGGACCCGCCTGTACCGCGTCGATCCACTGCAGGGCTTCGTCCCTGTTGACCAGGTGCTGGTGCCGGGCTTCGAAATCGTTGGTGACCAGCAGGAATTTGTCGGAAGGTGAGAAGGCCAGGGCGATTTCACGCGCTTTCTTCCTGGCTTCATCGAGCAAGGTTCCGTAACTACCCTGGGCCTCCATGCTGAAGGAGTTGTCGATCCAGATGGCTACCCGGCGTTCAGCCGCACGTTTGGCGGCGGTACTGGCCGGCAGGTAGGGCTGGGCAAAGGCGAGGACCAGGAACGTAACGGCAAGCAGGCGGGAAGCCAGGATGAGCAGGTTACGCAGGCGGGACCGGTTCTGGGTGTCCTGCCGGATCTCCTGCAGGAAACGGACGTTGGTGAACAACACCTTCTTGTAACGCCGGAAATTGAAGAGATGAACCAGGATCGGAATCGCCAGGGCGAAAAAGGCGAAGAGGAACTGCGGGTTCAAAAACTGCATTGCGTCAAAGATACGCAATCAGAAGCGTTCGAATACCCCCAGCCCGAACAGGGCATAGTCGTACTTCACGGGATCCTCCGGGCACAGTTTCCGCAGGGCGGCGGTCAGTTCTTCGGCGGCCTGCCAGTCGTTGGATTTGCGTTTCAACAGGCCGAGTTTCCGGCCGACCCGGGCCGAATGGACATCGAGCGGGCAGATCAGCGAAGCGGGTTGCAGTTGTTTCCAGATACCGAAGTCCACACCGCGCTCGTCGTGGCGTACCATCCAGCGCAGGAACATGTTGATCCGCTTGGCGGCGGAGCCTTTGACCGGATCAGAAAAATGCTTGTGGGAGCGGGCAGGTCCGGGCTCTTCGAAAAAGCGTCGGCGGGCGCTGCTGATGGTGTCGCGCAGCGGAGCATCGGGGTAGGCCGGGGTAAATAGACCCTGGAGCCCATCGTTTTCGCGATAGGCCCGTTGCAGGGCGCGGAGAAAGTAGAGGCAATCGTCCGGGTGAAAGGTTCGGTGGACAAAACCCCGGAACGGTTTCAGGTCCTTTTCGGAAAAGCCCCGCACGAAAGCGGCGGGTGAGTCGTCCATCCAGCCAAGCAGGCGGGAGGCATTCTTAAGGATCACCGGTCGTTGTCCCCAGGCGATGGTCGCGGCGAGGAAACCGGCGATTTCAATATCTTCTTTGTTGCGGTAACGATGCGGAATGGAAACGGGATCGGTCTCAATGAAACCGGGCCGGTTATACCGGTCGGTCATTTCGTCCAGAAAGTTCCGTAACTCCGCCGCCGACAGACGTGCCATCGACGGCGAAGCTACTGCATTGCGCTCAATAGAGGAGACGGACGAGAGCGAGCGCGATGCAGAACAGCAGCACTAGATCCACCAATACGTACTTGAAGCGGGACATGACGGTTTGGATTGAGGGTTAGGACTTACTGCCGGACCAGGTTCCCGACAACCAATAAGCGGGAGACCTTTTTTCTTGGCTTTTGTTTGGATCGATATAGTTGGGGTTTAGAAGTGGCGCTTGCGGCGGCGATCCGTGCCATGCACGATCGCGTGGGCGAAATACATCTGTTCGAGCAGTTCCTTTTCCTGGTCGCGCAGTACGTCCGGCTTCTTGTCCTGGCCGTGCTGGGAACCGTGCGCATCCTTGTGCGATTCGTGGGGTTTGCGGAATTCGGTGAACATGGTATCGTGGTTTTGATTTTATCAGAAGACGAAATCCTTCAGCTGGTACACATCGAGCGGCTTCTGCAGGAAGCGCACGACGCTGGGATGCATCAGGGCTTTGTGTTTGTCGGTGGTATCGGTAGAGGAGGTAACGATCACGATTTTGCACTTGCTGCGAACGAAGTCGGGCAGCTCCGAAAACCGGCGGATGAACTCGAATCCGTTCATTTCCGGCATGTTCAGGTCCAGGAAGATCAGCTCCGGCACTTCCGTAAGCCGCTGTACCTTTTGCAAGTCCTCCAGCACCTTCATCGGGCTGTATTCCTTGCGGATCTTTTGGGATACCGATACCGCGTTCAGTATCGTTTCGTTGATGAAGAGGTCCACATCGCTGTCGTCGATCAGGACGACCTCCCGGAACCTCGGCTGAGGCCTTGTCTCCGGCAAGACCTCGATCGGTTGGATTTTTTTAGCAGTCATGTCAGGTGCTTCAAGTAAGTACCCAAAAGTACCCCCGCACCGTGCCGACAAAAAGGGACAAAACGCAAATAAATAGACATCCATCCACCCTCCCGGGGCAGACGGATGTCCTTATTTTTGCGAAAATTTAGCTGTTTCTGGAATCTGTCATAATCCGGCATCAAGCCGTCAATCGTCCACTCCTTTCTTTTAAATGTTTGGAAATCAATCTTTTAACCATGTAAGCCAAAAAAAGACTCATCAGTTGCTTTTTTTAGACATTTGATTTTCTCACTTTTCGAGAACAGGATCAACCTGATCGGTAACAATAATGTCCTCTTTCGCATTCGGGTCTCCGAATACGGCAATGGACTGTAAAGCAGCATCACCACCTAGATCCTTGTAATTGGCATTGGAGCTGATCTTGGAGTAGATCTCGGCATTGATGGAAATCGGTTTCCCGGACTTATCCGGACTTAACCCAAAGAGGGCGAGAATGGAAAGCAATAATTCCAGCATGTTGGGAATGTTTTGGGGGTTGTATCCGCAAATTATTCCCGAATAAGAGTAACGGTTATCACAACTATAATGATCTCTTACACTGTAAGAAATTCACTCAAATCGAGTTAACTCATGAACCCGCTGAGCTCATTAAAATCAATGCTTCTAAAGCTTAAGAGGGAGGAGATAAAGTCTCTGGTCCTTTTTTTAAATTTTCAATTACCCAACCCAAAGGAAGATTCAAAAAGTTCTCAGCTCGTAAAAATGATTCTTGATGACCCCAACTATTCATCATTGGATTTGCAAAGAGCAATCTACGGTCATGCGAATAAAGTTGCGTTTTACAAGTTGGTTTCTAGACTAAAGAAGAAGGTTCTAGAAGTTATGTTGTTCGATCAACACTTAGAGGGAGAAGCATACAGCCCTCGAAACAGGATGATCTATACCCTTAGAAAGAAATTGTTAGAAGTAGATATTCTATTCAATCGAGGCATTGTTGATGAAGTAGAAAGTAGGTTGAATGACTTAAAGAAGGATGCGAGGAAGTATGAACTTTATGATGTATTGTTTCAATGTAATGTTGTTTTAAGGAGATATTTCATCACGAGGAAACGCACTAAGTCCCTTGAAAACATCTCAAATGAGATAGCTTTTTACAAAAAAACTGAGTTTTTATTTGATCAAGCTGGAAGTGAGTTTAACAGAATGATGAATAAAATCAATTTTTCATTTACCAGCGAGGAGTATTCGGAAGAACTAACTGTCTTAGTTGATAACTTAAGCCAGTGGTTTCAGGAAACGGACTCACCTACAATTGGATACTATTACTTACTCTTGAAATTGGAGTTATTGCAATCAACTAGTAATTATGATCAAGCCGAGATAGTACTTGACCAATTACATCGCTTACTTACTCTTCATCCTGGGTTTACAACTTCAGCTCGCCAAGGAACATATTTATTGAATAGGGCGAATAACTACATTTACCTAAACAATTTTGAAGAGTCTGTGCATTATGTTAATCAGGCCATCTTAGAGTTCAATGGCTATGCCTTAAATATAGTTCTTTCGGAAGAAGTTCTCTTTTATGCAAAGTATTATCTAAATGACTATAAAGAATGTCGCGATATACTTGAGCGGGTAAAAAAGAGATTTAGATCTATCGATGAAACAGTAGTTAATCGGTTTAGATATTATCAAGCTACATTAAATTTTCAAGATGGCAATTATGAAAAGGCATTGGGCGAGTTGTCTTCTTTGCCGGAGTTAGCGAGAGATAAAGAGGGATGGAATGTAGCACGAAAAGTCTTGCAAGTTCTCTGTCTTATCGAAAAAGAAGATTTTGATTCTGTTGATCTCAGTGTTTTTAGTTTACAAAAGTACCTTAAACGGATACAGCGTCAAAAGCATTTGAATCCAAGATATCTCGTTATTATTAGAATACTTGTGAAACTTATAAATGAAGGGTATGATTATAAAACTACATACGAAAAGAGGAAAAGGTACTTTCAGCTTTTGTCTAGTAAGACTGGAGATTACAAGTGGAAGATAAAATCACCAGAGCTGATTGTTATTAACAAGTGGTTTGAAAGTAAATTATTATCAAAAAGCTGAAATATTGCATATATTATCCATAATTTAATAATTGATAATTTTAGTAATTGTTCGCTACTTCGCCTAAAGATGTTTGAAAGCAATGTTGGCGCGAAGATTAGAGTTTCCATTCATTTTGGCATATTTTTCTTTTGTATCTCTTCAAACTATTGATGGAAGTAATTGTATTGGTGGACTTTCTGATACAGTTTCCTTTCTATATCAATCTCGAATATCTATCTCCGGATCTTATCAACAATCAAGTAAAGCAAATGGAGAATCAAAAAGCGTACTTTGTGTTTTTACTGATGGGTTCTTTTACAGAGAACTTGATTCTGTCTGGCGTGGTAATCTTTCACTTCAACTTAAAGGTAGACTGTTTTACATGCGTCAAGAAAAAGCAACTTGGCGAAAGTCGGAAGATCTATGGTCATGTCAAATTGATTGGTTGAAGAGAAACGCAAGAACCCTCAAAACATCTTTGATTGTTCAATTGGAAAGTCCGTTACTTAATAAGTATGGGACTAGTACAAAAGTTAAAGAAGAGGGTTTATTTCTGCCATTTACCCTACACCTTGCTTATGGGTGGACGGTATTATCTAGCTCCGGAAATTGGAGAGCTGATCTAATGATATCAGATTTTCGGTATAGAAGGTATAGGACAGTTGGAGTTGAAAAAGTTGACCAAATAGCTGAGTTTGGGGTATATCTACAAACAGGCTATCGTCAGTGCTTTCTTAATAAGGTTATAGCCACAATTAATTTCAATGGAGAGTTTTCACACGCTATGTTGGATGGGTATGGTTATCAGTCTTCATTGAAAGTAGATTGGTTAGTGTGGAAGTTTCTTCGATTGTCAATTTTGCTGGATGCGAATAGAAGCCGAATTACAGGTCAATTTGAATGGACTGCATTGGCTATGGCCGGGTTTGGTTTTGATTGGAGCCGCTGACGGGTTTGGGGTTGTTGGATTTCTGTATATCTTGACTTGGTTCGCTTGCGATTGAAGGAGGGGTTTGAACTATTCGAAATCCGCCTCGCCTTTCTACGAGTTCGAAGAGGCTGGTAGGGCTAATGTTGTGAATCTCGCATAGTCTTAGGAAATTTTTCATGGTGATATTCTCTCCATTCTCCCATCTCCAATAGGCAGTTCTGTTTAGATCGAATTCATAGCTAAACTGTTCTGCTGATCGATAACCTTTTTTCAAGCGTAGCACCCTAAAGGTTACACCAAGATTGATCATACACTCGCTTTTTTTGGATGGATTTTTCATCTTTTTTTTTGTGAAAATTGCAAGCATTTGATCGGCAGCCGAAGGACAAGATTCAACTTAGAATAGACTGGATTTTGGGATCATATTGAGGATTGAAGTGAGCCAATGCCCAAAGAATGAGCTCCAAGGTGATTCTGATGGATTTTTTACATTGCGGAATAGACTAACTGTTAAATGTGAATGATATGAGCCAGTACCAACGGGTGAAATCAATCATACATAGCTTAACTGCTGCCGAAGCGAAGAATTTCGAGAAGCAACTTGGAAAGAGAAGTTCTAATCTTCGATTGCTTTACAAAAGGATAAGAGCGGATCAGTCTGTTACAAAGATTGCAATAATGGAAGGGGGGTCAGATGTAAAGAATCGTATGAAGTGGAATGAACTTATTGCAAGATTAGAATGGACCTTGCTGGAATACCTCTCTAATTGGGATGTAATTCAATTAAGCGGGTACCATAAGAGAGCTAAAACATATTTTGTACAGGTCAAGTCGCTGTTGCATTATGATATGTTGCAATACAGGGGACTAAGATTCGATTCGGTAGAGAAGCTAACCTCTATTCAAAAAAGATTGGAGTCCATTGAATCATTTGAACTTCTGTACTTTATCTTACGCAGAAAGCATAGAGTTGTTGCTCAATATGGTACAAAGGCGGAGATTAGAAAAGGAGAGAAGGCTATTCATGAATTGGAATTGGTCACTAATCTAGTTGCACAATGTGAAATATTGAGAAATAGATTTCATGATGCCTCTTTGAAAAGTATTTCGAATATGAAATTGATAAGCGAAATTGAATCTGTTATTGATAGGATACTAGAGCTCAAAAACATGAATCGGTATCTTACTTTAAAGAGGTATCTTGAATTTTTTAGAGGAACATATTCTTTTTATCGACACGACTTTACTAGCGCAATGGTTTCATTTTATAATACTTATCGTATTAATAAAGAGAGAGAGGAGTTATATCTTGCCAGTTTTAACGCTACTTCACTTGCTAACATGGCTTTATGCTTAGTAAGTTTAGGGCGTGTGGAGTCAGCTAAAATTGTGATTAATAAGTTTCTTGATGATTTACGCTTACCACAAGACCAAGCGATAGGCTATTATCTATTGGCGAAATTAAACTATCAATATGAGCAAGGCGGTATTGGCAACTTCGTAAGGAATAAGTTGGTTGAGCTTTTGGAACATCGATATATAAATGAGGCACTGCGTATGAAGGCTAATATTCTTTTATGCATGGATGGAATGAAATTTGGTTTGGATAATTACCCTCTCGTTAATAAAGTTCTGGCTTACAACTATAGTAAGCTCAAATTGGATGATGAGATAGCTATTCGTATTCTGCAAATTCAATTGTATTTGCAATATTACCCGAATAGCCAAAAGCTCGACAATGCGATAGAAAGTTTGAGGAAGAAAGTGGCTCGATCTGGTGACCAGACTTTTAATGGGTATAGATGGCGAACAATATCTTCCTTGTTATCATTACTATCTAAGCGTGGGTATGATTATAAAGTTTTACTAAAGTCTCGACTGAATGAGTTTCAAGCGCTTTCCATTAATAAAGAGTCTAAGTGGATTGGCGCCTCCCTCGAATTCCTCCCCTTCGAACACTGGTTCAAATGCATGGCGGAAGGGAAGCCCTATACGCATCCGCCATACTTGAAAGAAAAGAAGGTGGTGGACTATACCAAAGCGGACGCGCGAGTATCTTTGCGTTGATGTCGTTGGTTCATTTGCCGGAAGAGTACCTGAAGTTGGTACGGGAAAGCGGTTGGCTGTTGCTGGATACCCGTTCACCTTCGGAGTACCGGCAGGCTCACATTCCCGGGGCGATCAACCTCCCGCTGCTCAACGACGAACACCGGGCCGCCGTAGGTACCGCCTATAAGCAGCAGGGCCGGGACGCGGCTGTTTTGCTGGGGTTTGAGCTGGTGGGACCTTCCTTCGCGGGCTTTGTCAAGCAGGTCCGGGAATGGACCGAAAACCGCGAAATTTCGCTGTATTGCTGGAGGGGCGGCATGCGCTCGGGTATCATGGCCTGGGTACTGGAGCTGGCCGGGTACCGGGTACACGTCCTCAAGGGCGGGTACAAGGCCTACCGGGCCCGGGTAAGGGAGCAACTGGCAACACCCATGCCCCTGCGGGTCCTGGGCGGCCGTACCGGCAGCGGAAAGACCGAACTCCTCCAGGCCCTGGCAGCCGCCGGCGAGCAGGTGATCGACCTGGAAGCCCTCGCCAACCACAAGGGCTCGGCCTTCGGCGGGCTGGGTCAGGAGCCCCAGCCTTCCAACGAACAGTTCGAGAACCTCCTGGCCGGGCGCATCGGACAGCTGGATCCCGCTCGCCGCGTCTGGATCGAGAACGAAAGCCGCACCATCGGCCGCGTGAAGTTACCCGACACTCTTTACGAAGCCATCCGTAACGCGCCCGTCACCGAGCTGGTCGTACCCGACTCCGTGCGACGCGAACGCATCCTGCACGAATACGGAAGCTTTCCCGTCGAGCAACTCGCCGAGAAAACCGCCCAGCTCCAAAAACGCCTCGGCCTCGAACGCACCCGTACCGCCATCACCGCCCTCCACGAAAGCCGCCTCCACGACTGGCTCGACTGCATCCTGCCGTACTACGACAAGACGTATGACTATGGTAATTCGTTGCGGCAGGAGGGGAGTGTCACAAAAATTGAACAGCATACCCGGGAGGATTTTTCCCAACTCGCCCATCGTCTAAAACTTCAAACAAATAATCAGTCCGTCTAACATCTTTTTTTTTTCGCACCTCGCCCCACGTCCCTGCCTACGCTAAAGCTTCGGCAGGCAAGCCTCGCACCTCGCACCTCGCACCTCGTATCTCGTCCCATGTCCCTGCCTACGCTAAAGCTTCGGCAGGCAAGCCTCGCACCTCGTCCCCCGTCCCTCGTCCCATGTCCCAATCTCCCCGTCTCACCCAACTCTCCCGCGGCTCTGGCTGTGGTTGTAAGATCGCGCCGGCTGTTTTGCAGGAGATCCTGCACGGGCGTACCGCGCCGGAGCATTTTCCCGGTCTCTGGGTGGGCAACGACCGCAGCGACGACGCGGCGGTGCTCGATCTTGGCGACGGTCGCGGACTGGTCAGCACGGTCGATTTCTTCATGCCGATCGTGGACGATCCCTTCGACTTCGGTCGCATCGCCGCGGCGAATGCCCTGAGCGATGTGTACGCCATGGGCGGACAACCCGTCATGGCCCTGGCGATTCTCGGATTTCCGGTCGATAAGCTCTCGCCGGCGGTAGCCGCCACCATGCTCGACGGCGCCCGTGCGATCTGCGAAGAGGCGGGCATCCCGCTCGCGGGCGGACATACCATCGACGCTCCAGAGCCGCTCTTCGGATTGTCGGTGAACGGGCTGGTCAGCCGCGATCATCTCCGCACCAACGGAAGCGCCAGAGCGGGCGATCGTATCTACCTCACCAAGCCGCTGGGTACGGGCATCGTCGCCGCGGCCCTGAAGCGGGACAAGGCCGATCCTGCGCACGTACAGGCGGCGGTCGATTCCATGACCCGACTTAACACGCTTGGCAGCCGGCTGGGAAAAGAGCCTGCCGTACACGCGCTCACCGATGTCACCGGCTTCGGATTGCTCGGTCACCTGGCCGAGGTCTGCGAAAGCTCCGGCGTATCGGCAAGGATCGATTACCAGAACGTGCCGCTCTTGCCGGGTGTAAAAACCTACATGGACCAGTTCATCTTTCCCGATAACACCTACCGCAACTGGAACAGCCTCGAAAAAAAAGTCAGCGGCATCAACGGCCCCGAGTTCATAGCGCTATGCGATCCGCAGACGAGTGGGGGATTACTGGTGACGATCGATCCTGCCCTATTAGGTAAGGTGGAGAAGGATTTGTCTGTTGCCGGATTTCAAATGGTGGAAATAGGCGTGGTACTTCCAGCCAACGAAGTCCTCTTGCAGGTAAATACCGGTTCCTAGTTATTCAGGTCCAGTATGCTGTTCTACTTACTCTCCCGATTTTACCAGACGGGCACTCCTGCTTGCGTACTGATCCGATAATCGAACGACATAAATACCGGATGAAAGCGATCGAACATCCAGCAGCTTGCTTTCCTCCTTGTTCTTTTCCACTCGGGAGCAGAATACGATGCGTCCTGAGAAGTCAAGGATCTCAACCTGACCGGTAAGGAATGTATCCGGCAATCGAAGTTCGACTTGTTGTCGGGCAGGATTCGGAAACAGCTCAAGCGCGACACCAACCTGGAAGGATGAAATCCTGGTCGGATCTTCTAAGGTCAACGTGTAATCTTCGGTTTCACCACTGGCCATCTGCGTACAGGCATCGATGGCGGAGTTCGGTGCGCTGGCCAGGCGGTTGCGCACCCGCATCTTGGTACGGCCGGGGATGATCCAGCCGGGCACGGTGATGGTCACCGAGTCGGCTACGTTGGGCGTGGCGCTGCGGCTGAGGTCGTACCATTCCGTTACATCGAACGTCCCGTTGCGGTCCCAGTCGATCCAAACCGATTCGTTCGCGTTGAAGCTGGATCGCACGGTCAGGGTGTAACTGGAGCCGGCCAGCAGGGTGGCCGTGTAGTTGCCGGTATCGGGATAATCGGTGTAGTACAAGCCGATGGTTCCCGTACAGCCGGAATTGTCGTTGATCAACGGTGTTCCGGTGATCTTCACCAGGTCGATAAAGCCGTAGGAGCCAGGATCACAGTTGCCGCCCAGGTTGGTGGTACAATAGCAGAGTGTGGGTTCGTTCAGCCCGACCATCGCAGCCGTGGAGGCCGCGCTCTGTCCGTCACAGGTCAGTACACAACGGAACCAGGTCGTAGCCAGCAGGGTTTGGTTCCAGGCCGTGGAGATAGCGCCAACGATCGGACTCCAGTTGAGGTTGTCGGTGCTCGATTCCCATTGATAGGACTGTCCGGGACCTGAACTGAAATTCTGCAGGGTCACCGTCACAAAATTGTTCGGGCAAACGGAAACGGCGGAAGCGCTTGCGTTGCCGGCTATCGGAGGTGCCGTGCAGGGAGGCGGCGCTCCGAAACGGAAAACGAGTCCGTCGGGTGGCAGTTCACTTTGATTCAGGGTTACCGTAGCGGAGTTCAGCACGCCGGAAACGGTTCCGGTCCAGCCGCCGCCACCAAGACTTGCGCGTAGGTTGAAGTCGCTGCTGTTGCCGCCGATCATGCCCACTTGCACGAAGGACGAATTGATGTTGCAGCTCACCGGACCATAAACGAACTCGATGTTGTTCGATCCTTCGTACAACCGGATCTGGAAGTTGAACGCGTCGCCGACATTGCCGCGTTTGCGATAGTTGGTCCATTGGACAACCAGTACACGATCGGGCGCAGTGCCCAGCGTGGCGTATTCCAGTCGCGAGCCATCCTGCGCCGCGAGGTTGCGTGCAAAACCAGCGATGATATTGCCGCCCGCGGTCGTCGAGAGCGGGAAGTATGGGGCCGTATTGGACAAGTTCACCGAACCCGACCCGACGCCGATCCAGCCGTTCGCGCTGATCCCGAACACATCGCAATTACCTGCCGCGTAACCGAAGGTGAACCCGATCGGGATTCCCGGACCACTGGTCAACGGACCACCCAGTGGTGAGGCGGTATCAACGAAGTATTGGTCATCGGTCAGCGAATCGCCGATCACCATCCCGTTGATCGGGCTGTAGGTGGTGGAATCCTGAACGAACAGATAGGTAGAGACCTGAGCGCCGGCCTGCAGGCCGGTCAGCAGCAACACGGCCAGTAACAGCCGCAAACGGAAAGTGATCATGTTGGGTGGGTGGTGGTTCCCACAAGTTGGCGAAAAGTTCCGGTCCCGGCAAGCCTTTTAGCGACCTACGACCAGCTTACCAGCTCCGCGCTTGTTGGTTTCATCGAGGATGCGGTAAAAATACATGCCTGCAGGTAAGGACTCCGTACGGACCAGCATGGGCCATTGGAGTATTGCGGTCGAAAGCACGATTCGGCCTTGCTGATCCAGCAATTCCAACCTGGAGGAAGGCGTTCTCTGATACGAACCGGAAAGGGTAACCCATTCGGATGCCGGCTGGGGATATGCAGTTAGCCGTACATGATCGAATACGTCCGTAATACCCACGGTGGAATCGGGCGTGTACACAAACCAACGCGGAAGGCTGCTGCCTGCGGAGTCGCGCCCGAGTCCCATATAGGCCTTGCGGTCGTCGGTGAAGACAACGGCATTGGAAACCGGTCCTCCGCCGAAGCTGGCCACAGCGGTCCAGTTATTCAGGTTGGGATCGTAGCGCCACATGTCGGACTGTGTGGTACCGTTCGTGCCGCCGACGAAGTAGCCTTTGTCATACAGGCTGAAGCCGCAGAGGTTCGATCGACCTCCGCCGCTGAAATCGGCAACCTGGGTCCAGGCATCGATCAGATAGTTGTACGACCATACATCCTGTCGGTAATCCTGAGAAAAGGAAAAGCCGCAACCATAATAGACTTTGTTGTCGATTGAGAACCCGGCGCCCCAGCGACGGCCGAAGAGGGTACTCTCGGTGACATTGGCCAGGTTGCGTTTCAGTGTCCAGATAGTATCCCGGCGCGGGTTGATCTGCCAGTTCTGTTTCAACCAGGAAGAGCCGCCATCGTAACCGCAAAGGATGAACGCCAGGCTGTCGGTTTCAATCGCCGTGGCATCGGCCCGGCCCACGGAGTTGCTGGTACTGAATTGCCCCAGGCTTTGTTCCGCCGACCAACTGTTGGATGCTGGGTCATAGCTCCAGCAGTCGTTCAACAAGCCGGAGGTATCCTGTCCGCTTACCACATAGCCCTTCCCGCTCAGTGCAAAAGCGACCGCCGACTTTCGTGCACTGCCGCTGAAATCAGCGACCTGGGTCCAACTGTCGGACGATGGGTCATACGCCCAGAAGTCGTTGTAATAATTCCCCAGGCTGTCGGTACCCAGTCCGCTGTAGCCCCTGCCATCGACATAGAAAGCGACAGCGAGCTGACGACCGCCGATGGGCTGATCGGCGATGGCCTGCCAGGTGTCGACCTGGGCGGACAGTGAGCAACTTAGCAGAAGCAAGAATAGGAGGGAACGCAGCAGCATGTTCAGTGAAGCAGGCCGTCACGCATGTGCAACTTCCGATCGGCCATGTCGGCCAGTTCTTCGTTGTGAGTGACGATGATAAAGGTTTGTTGAAGGTCCCGGCGCAACTGGAAGAAGAGTTCATGCAGCGAACGCGCGGATGCGGAATCGAGATTGCCCGAAGGCTCGTCGGCGAGGATGGCGTCGGGTCGGTTCATGAGGGCACGGGCTACGGCGACGCGTTGCTGTTCACCACCGCTCATCTCCGACGGACGATGTTCCGCACGATCGGCCAGACCGAGTTGCGCGAGCAGTTCCTGCGCTCGTTTCTCTGCGGCAGTGCGGCTTTCACCGGCAATCAAGGCGGGGACGAGGATGTTTTCCAAAGCGGAAAATTCCCCGAGCAAGTGATGGGATTGAAACACGAACCCGAGATGCCGGTTACGGAAAGCGGACAATCGGGCGCTCTTCAGGCGACTGACTTCTTCTCCGGCAATCGTCAGGGTTCCGGCATCCGGAACATCCAACGTGCCAAGGATATGCAGGAGGGTGGATTTCCCCGCACCCGAAGCGCCGACAATACTCACCACCTCGCCCCGAGCCACCTCCAGGTCAATGCCCTTAAGGATCTCCAACTGCTCGAACCGTTTCGTGATACCCTTCGCGCTGATCATCGATTGCGAAGATAGCGAAAGGATGGGGTATCTTGTTCCGGGTTTCGAGTTCCGAGTTCGTTAAAACGTTCGAACGTTTAAACGTTTTAACGTTAACCAACCGGAAACCGGAAACCGGAAACCCTCTAACTCTTG
>WBZT01001848.1_pt1 | contig 15178 bp, 11 predicted proteins | sample 5204241 | NCBI WGS metagenome assembly WBZT01 (sample SAMN12344358, study PRJNA552823) | activated sludge metagenome | biome: Activated sludge suspended growth; feature: Nitrification reactor; material: Wastewater; isolation source: activated sludge from nitrification reactor of wastewater... | reverse complement strand
GCGCCCTCCATGCCCGGGAACTGCTTGTACGCCACCATCGCCGGCAGGATGTTGCCGCCGGTGGCGATCTCGATGCCGGCGCGCGCCAGGCCCAGTTCGCTGATCTTGAACGGGTTGGCCGCGCCCGCCCAGTTGATGAACACCACCTTGCGGCCCGGCAGGTCCTTCATCTTCTCGAGCAGGCGCTGCGCGCCGGCCGTGAAGTCGGTGGTGGCGACCGGCAGGTACTCCTCGTAGACGAGCTTGGCGTGCTTCAACTGCTCGCGGAACGCCTTGACGAAGTCGCGGCCGAAGGCGTAGTCCTGCGCCAGCGTGGCGATGCTGGTGCCGGCCTGGTCCAGCGCCACCGCGTTGGCCGCCGCGTCCTGGCTGCTGTTGCGCGCCGTGCGGAAGATGTACTTGTTCCACTTGTCGCCGGTAATCGAGTCGGCGACGGCGGGCTCGACGATGAGGATCTTCTTGTACTCCTCGGCCACCGGCAGCATCGCCAGCGCGACGCCCGAGCTGGTGGTGCCGACCGCGAGGTCGGCCTTGTCGTCGCCGTAGGCGGCAGCCAGCAGGCTGCGGCCGAGATCGGGCTTGCCCTGGTCGTCCTTCTCGATGACGACGATCTTGCGTCCGGCCACCGCCATCGTGCCGTCGGTGGCGTACTCGAGGCCCAGGTTGAAGCCGGTGATGGTCTGCTTGGCGTAGGCCTCGAGGATGCCGGTCTTGCCCGTGAGCAGCGCGATCTTGAGCTCTCGCCGGCCCTGGGCGAGCGCGCCGAGCGGCGTTGCCGCCAAGGTGCCGAGCGTGGCCGTGGCGGCCGCGGTCTTCAGCACGCGCCGTCGCGTGGCCGATTGCGCGTGGCGGGTTCGATGGCTCATCGTGGGTCTCCTGAGGGGTGGTCTGGCGAGCGGGCGGCGTGCCCGCGGCAGCCGTCGAGGATACGCAATCGCTGCGCCCGCGATGGCTCAAGCCGCTGCGGCGCGCGCAAAGTCGAGCAGGTGCTGCGCGAGCGCCTGCGGCGCGCTCACCATCGGGCAGTGCCCGGTGGCGATCTCGACGACGCGCCAGCCCGGTTGCGCGCGCACGAGGCGCCGCGACGCGTCGATCGTCGGCAGCGCCGGCCGCGTGCAGTCGACGAACAGGCGCGGTATCGGGGCGAGCCGCACCGGATCGAAGCGCACCGGCTCGAGGTACATGCCGAAGGGATGCGGCACCTGGCGGCGCAGCAGCCAGTCGCGCTCGGCGCCTTGCAGGCCGAAGGCCGCGGGATCGGCCGGCGGCAAGGCGTTGTCGTTCGCGGCGGCCAGCGTCAGACGCTCGGCGACCGTCTCGGCGCTGTGGCCGCTGCTCCAGGACCGGCCTGGAAGCGGCACCACCGCGTCGACGTAGGCCAGACCGCGCAGCGCGTGGGCGCCAAGACGCGCCACGATCGCGTCGGCGGCGGCCGTGACGACCATGCCGCCGTAGCTGTGGCCCACCAGCACGAAGCCCGCGAGTTCCTCGGCTTGGACGAGCCCGAGCACGTCGGCCGCGTGCGTGGCCAGATCGATGTCGGCGCGCCGCAGGTGCGCGCGCTCGCCGTCGCCGGTGAGCGTGACGGCGTGCACCTCGTGGCCGGCGGCGCGCAGCGGCTGCAGCACGCGGCGCCAGATCCAGGCGCCGGCCCAGGCGCCGTGCACGAGGACGATGGGCACCCTGTCTTGCATGCCCGGATGCTGCCGCGCGGCGCGCGCGCTTGCACCCCGGGCTTACGCTAGCGGGCGCGGCACCCGGAACCGGCGCGCCCGACAGACTCCACACGCCAGCGTGGCGCCGGCCGCGGCATCCGCCACCAGAGGCGGCAAGGGGATGTCACGGCACGCGAGGCGCACACCTGCGCTACCCTTGCCCGTTCGTTTCCGTGTCGACGTGGAGGAGGCCGATGCGGCCGACGAGACTTTCCCGCCTGCTGTGCATCTGGTCGGCGCTGCTGATCGGCGCCTGCGCCAGCGTCACCAACCCCGTCACCGGCGAGCGCGAGCTCACGGTGATGGACGAGCGCGCCGAGATCGCCGCCGGTGCCAAGGCGCACCAGGAGATCCTGAAGGAGTACGCGCTCGTCGACAACGCCGCGCTGCAGCGCTATGTCGACGGCGTCGGCCGAAAGCTCGCGGCGCAGTCGCAGCGCGCGAACCTGAAGTGGACCTTCACCGTCCTCGACACCCCCGAGGTCAACGCCTTCGCGCTGCCCGGCGGCTACGTCTACGTGACGCGCGGCCTGCTCGCCTACCTCGACAACGAGGCCGAACTGGCCGGCGTCGTCGGCCACGAGATCGGCCACGTCACGGCGCGCCACGGCGCGCAGCGCGCGACGAGCCAGGCGCGCGCCGGCTGGGCGGTGCTCGGCGCCACCGTGCTCGGCGCCGTCGTCGAAGGCGTCAGCGGCGTGCGCGGCGTGACGCAGGCGGCGAGCGAGCTCGCGCAAAGCGGCGCCGCCGGCCTCATTGCCAGGTACGGGCGCGAGCAGGAGCTGCAGGCCGACCAGCTCGGTGCCGACTACCTGTCGCGCCTGCACTACGACCCGCAGAGAATGGTCGACGTGATCCAGGTGCTGAAGGACCAGGAGCGCTACGCCGCCGACGCGGCGAAGGCGGCAGGCCGCGCGCCGCCGGCGGCGCCGGACTGGCTCGCCTCGCACCCGAGCAACGACGAGCGGCTGGCGCGCATCCGCGAGACGGCCGCGCGCCTGAAGGCCACCCAGCCCGGCGGCGGCTGGGCCGACGACGGCCGCATGCGCTTCCTGCGCACGATCGACGGCATCACCTTCGGCGACGGACGCGAGCAGGGCGTGGTGCGCGGGCGGCAGTTCCTGCACGAGCCGCTGGGCATCGCCATCACGGCGCCCGAGGGCTGGCGCATCCGGAACGACACGTCGCAGGTGGCACTCGTGAACGCGGCGGGCGACGCCGCGCTCGTGCTGCGCGTGCTGCCGGCGCAGCTGCTGCGCCAGACCGGCAACGACCACCAGGCGATCCTGCGCCAGGCGCTCGGCGCCACCGAGGGCCGCACCGAGCGCCTCACGCTCGGCGGCAACCTGAGTGCAACCTATTACAACGGCCAGCGGCGCGACGCCGACGGCACGGTCTCTGCGCTCGAGGCAACGATCGTCAACGGCCCCGCCGGGCGCGTCTTCCTGCTCGCCCACCTGGGCGCCGACGCCGCGGCGCGCGAGCGCGCGCGCGCCGCGATGCGCCAGGCCGAGCTGAGCTTTCGCGCACTCGGCGCCGCCGACGGCGCGCTGGCACGGCCCTGGCGCCTCGGGCTCGTGCCCTACCCGGCGGGCGGCTTTGCGCAACTGGCACGCAGCGCACCCCTCACCGAGCTGGCCGAACAGCAGTTGCGGCTGCTCAACGGCGTGTACGGCGGCCGCCCCCTGCCCAAGCCCGCCGAACTGGTGAAGACGGTGCAATAGCGCTCGCAGGCGGCGCAGCACGACCGCACAGGCACGACCGCACAGGCACGACCGCACAGGCACGACAAGCACAGGCACGACAAGCACGGGCACGACAAGCACAGGCACGACCGCACGGGCACGACAGCGGGCCAGGCCACGGCACGCAGGACCCGCGGCCACACGCACAAGCCGGATCGCACGACATGGACAACGCCAACCTCTACGCGGCGCTGCGCGCCGCCTTCCCCGCCGCGCTGGACGCGACGGCGATCGAGACCTGCGACACGCCGGTGCCGCTCTTCTACAGCTGGCGCGACCTCGAGCGCGGCACGGCGATGCTGGCCAACCTGTTGCAGTCGCTGGCGCTGCCGCGCGCCTCGCGCATCGCGGTGCAGGTGGACAAGAGCGTCGAGGCGCTGATGCTGTACCTGGCGGTGCTGCGCGCCGGCCACGTCTATCTGCCTCTGAACACCGCCTACCAGGCCGGCGAGATCGAGTACTTCGTCGGCAACGCCGAACCGGCGGTGGTGGTGTGCAGCACGCGTCACTTCGGCTGGGTGAGCCGCATCGCGTTCACGGCCGGCACGAAGCACGTCTACACGCTCGACGACGACCGCAAGGGCACGCTGCTCGACCGCGCCGCCTGGCAGAGCGACGTGCACGAGGTCGCGCCCAGGCGTGCCGACGATCTCGCCGCCATCGTCTACACCAGCGGCACCACCGGGCGCAGCAAGGGCGCGATGCTCACGCACGGCAACCTGCTGTCCAACGCGCAGGTGCTGCACGCGTACTGGGGCTTTGCCGCGCAGCCGCCCGGCAGCGACACGCTCGTGCACGCGCTGCCGATCTTCCACGTGCACGGCCTGTTCGTGGCCGTGCACGCCGCACTGCTGTCGGGCAGCAAGATGCTGTGGTTCGGCCGCTTCGATGCGCGCGCCGTCATCGCACGGCTGGCGCAGGCGACGGTGTTCATGGGCGTGCCGACGCTGTACGTGCGCATGCTGGCCGAGCCCGCGCTCACGCGCGCGGCGTGCGCGCACATGCGCCTGTTCGTCAGCGGCTCGGCGCCGCTGCTGATCGAGACCTTCGACGCCTGGCGCGAGCGCAGCGGCCACACCCTCCTCGAGCGCTACGGCATGAGCGAAACGCTGATGCTCACCTCCAACCCCTACCGCCCCGAGGCGGCGCGCCGCGGCGGCACGGTCGGCTTCGCGCTGCCGGGCGTGGGCTTGCGCGTGCGCGACGACAAGGGCCTGCCGCTGGCCGGCGGCGAGATCGGCGGCATCGAGGTCAAGGGCCCGAACGTCTTCAAGGGCTACTGGCGCATGCCCGAGAAGACGGCCGAGGAGTTCACCACCGACCTGTGGTTCAAGACCGGCGACGTCGGGCGCATCGACGCCGACGGCTACGTCAGCATCGTCGGGCGCAGCAAGGACCTCATCATCAGCGGCGGCTACAACGTCTACCCGGCCGAGGTCGAGGGCTGCATCAACGCGCTGGCCGGCGTCGCCGAGAGCGCGGTGGTCGGCGTGCCGCACCCCGACTTCGGCGAGGTCGGGGTCGCCGTCGTCGTCGCGCAGCCCGGCGCCGTGCTCGACGCCGCCGCCATCCTGAGCGAGCTCAGGACGCGCATCGCCCACTACAAGGTGCCCAGGCAGGTCTTCGTGGTCGCCGAGCTGCCGCGCAACGCGATGGGCAAGGTGCAGAAGAAGCTGCTGCGCGAGGAGCACGCGGAGCTGTTCGGCTGAGCAATCTGTCAACGAACCACTCACGCCCGCTCGACGCGCCCTGACGCCCCCGCTCGGCGTTGCAGATGCTCGCCCTGTCGCGCGCCAGGGCTGCGCTTTGCGTCTCGAGCGGGGCCGCGCTGTCGCGCCGCTCGGGCGCGACCGGTTCATTCACAGGTTCTGAGCGCGCACCCCGCTCAGCGCGCCGCCGGCGCGCCCTGCAGCACGAGATCGATGCGCCGGCCCAGGCGCGCCGCCTCGGCGCGGTCGCCGGCGTCACCGGCGCGCCGCTGCTGCACGCCCAGCCAGGCCAGCAGCGGGCGGCGCCAGCCCTGCGCCGACGCGGTGTCGACGGCCAGCGCCAGCGCCGCCGGTGTGGCCTGCCCGGCCTGCAGCCACAGCGCGGCGCCGAGCAGGCGCGACAGCGGCTCGGCGCTGGCCTGCAGCGCGGCGAGCTGGGCGGCCTCGGTGGCCGGCGTGGCGGCCAGCGCCTGCTGCGCCGGCGGCAGCAGCGCGCGTGCGGACGCCTCGAGCCGGCCGCGCAGATAGGCCGCGTAGGCCAGTTCGGCCGCATCGGCATCGGCGCGCAGCGGCTCGAAGCCCTCGCACGGGCCGAACTGCAGGCTGGCTGCCAGCGCCGCGCAACGCGCGAGCTCGACGCGCGCCGCCAGGTCGGGGCGGCCGCTGCGCGCCACCTGGGCCCGGGCGCGCCCGTGTTCGTCGGCGGCAGCTCGATCGTCGCCGCGCAGCAGCGCCTGCTGCATGCGCGCCAGCGAGGAGGCGGCCTCGAGCTGCCAGTCCGGCGTCGGCGCGCCGGCGCAGGCGCCGAGCGTGGCCAGCAGCCACGCCAGCGCAGCGCGTTGCAACGTGCGCAACGTACCCGACGCACCCGACGTACCCGACGTACCCGACGCGCCCGACGTGACCGACGCGCGCACCGTCCACAGCGTACCGACACGCGGAGCGCTCATGGCAGCTTCAACTCGGGCTCGCGCTTGAACGGCCAGCGCCGCTCGAGATCGCCGACCAGTTGTTCGACCTTGCGCAGCGTGGCGTCGACCTCGGCGCGCAGCGCGCCCAGGTCGACGCTGGCCACGCGCGCATTCGCGGCCACGGCCTGCGCGTCGACGAGCAGCGCGTCGACCTTGCGCAGGCTCTCGCGCGCGCCGCCCAGCAGCTGCTGCAGCTCGCGCAGCGTGGCCTGGGTGTCGCCGACCAGTCCACGCTCGCCCAGCAGCTTGTCGTCGGCGCGCGCGACCACCGCGTCGCTGCGCTGCACCAGACCGTCGAGCCGCGCCAGCAGCTGCTGCGTGCGCCCGAGCACGGCCGTGACCCGCGCCGCGTCGTCGCCCAGCAACGCGCCCATCGCGCCGCGCGGTCCGGCCAGCTGCGCGTCCAGGCGCCCGCTGCTGCGCTGCAGATTGGCCAGCGTGGCGGCCAGCGCGGCATCGGGCGACGTGAGCCGCGTCAGGTTCGTCAGCAGCTCGTGCGCGGCGCCGATCAGCATCGGGATGTCGCCGCTGGCGTCGCCCGCCAGCACGCGGCGCTCGGCGCCGTCGGGCAGCGGCGGGTCGCTCAGGATGCCGCTGTAGGCCTTGATCACGGTGCCGCCGACGAGGCCGCGCGCCATCGTGAACACGCTGCTCGTGCGCAGCCAGCGCGCGTCGGCCAGCGGCACGTCGACGAGGATGCGCACGGTGCCGTCGGCGGCCAGCTCGACGCGGCGCACGCGCCCGATCGCAAAGCCCGCGAACGTGACGTCCATGCCCACCGTCACGCCTTCGGCGTCGTCGGCGACGAGCACGAGGCGCTGCGTCGGCTCGAAGGCGCCGCGCGCGTAGAGCACGTACAGCACCGAGCCCAGCGCCAGCGCGGCCAGCAGCACCAGCAGCAGCGTGGCGCGGCGCTCGAGGGCGCGGGCGGCCCGGGCGTCGGCAGCGGATACCATCGGCTCGTCGTCCATCGCCCGCGCTCCCGCTCAGAACCCGTGAATGAATCGGTCGCACCCGCGCGGCGTGCCAGGGCAGCCCCGACCAGGGCGCATGGCGCAGCCCTGGCGCGCGACAGGGCGAGCATCTGCAGCACCGGGCGGGGGCGTCAGGGCGCGTCGGGCGGGCATGAGCGCTCCGTTCACAGGTTCTCAGATGTAGTTGCCGGCCAGCCCGGCGACCTCGATCGCCAGCACGGCGACGAACATGCGCACCAGCCCCTGCAGCTCCAGTCCGGCGACGCCCGCGCGCCCGTGCAGCGCCGAGCCGATCGGCAGCACCGACACCGCCAGCGCCAGGGCGCCGGTCTTGAGCACGAACAGCAGCGAGACCAGCGGCGTGAACACCCGGCCGACGAGCCGCGTGTAGCGCTCGAACGCGAACGGCGTGAACCCGTACGCCAGCACATAGGCCAGCACCAGCGCCACCAGCGAGCTCACGGCGGCCAGCAGCAGCACGCACAAGACGCCGGCCAGCGCACGCGGCGCGATCTCGGCGCGCAGCCGCTGCATCGATGTGACGGCCGGGCTCTCGTGCGGCCCGTCGCGGCGCGCACGCGCCAGCTCGCCGGCCATCGGCACCGTGACGCGCAGCGCCACCGCGAGGGCCGCGGTGAGCGGGATCAGCTCGAGCACCAGCACGCGCACGACCATTTCCAGCGCATATTGCGACAGGCCGTAGCTCAGCGCCGTGACCAGCACGATGCGGATGACGACCAGGCTCAGCACGGCCGCCAGCAGCGTGAACCAGGGCAGCAGCGGCAGCGCCGCGCGCACCAGCTGCGCGGCCAGCGGACGGCGCCACGGGCCGCGGTAGCTCGACGGCGACAGCGCCAGCGTGAGCACGATCGCGCCGAAGTGCAGCACACGCGCGCTCACGCGTGCGCCTTCGCGTGCGCGCGCGGCCAGCAGGCTCGACGGCGAGGGGCGGCTGGCGTGCATGAAGGCATCATAGGCAAGCCGCCAGCGTGGCGACGGAGATGAAATGAACCCGATGAGCGGTCTCGACGCCGCGCTCCTGCACCTGGAGACGGCGCACACGCCGATGCACTTCGCCTGCCTGTGCCTGTTCGACCTCGACGGCGGCGACACCGAGCGGTTCCATGCGCAGGCCAAGCGCGAACTGCGTCGACGCCTGCACCTGGCGCCGGTGCTGCACCGCCGCCTCGCGCCGGTGCCGCTCGACCTGGCCAATCCGGTGTGGATCGTCGACGACACGGTCGACCTCGAGCACCACGTGCAGCGCATCACGCTGCCGGCGCCCGGCAACCTGACGCAGCTCGAGGACTGCGCCGCCACGCTGCACCGCGAGCGGCTCGATCGCAGCCGGCCGCTGTGGCAGGTGTTCGTGATCGACGGCCTCGGCGACGGCCAGATCGGCTACTACTTCAAGGTCCATCACGCGGCACTCGACGGCCAGGCCGCCATGCTGCTGATGAAGACCCTGTTCGACCCCACGCCGAGCCCGCGGCCCGTGGCGCGACCCAGGACGCTGCCTGCCGCCGCGCCGCCGCCGGCCACGCTGGCGCTCGTGGCGGCTGCAGTCGGCCACGACGCGCGCAAGCTGGTCGACCTGGTGCGCGACCTGCCCGCCACCGTGCGCACGATCTCGAGCGTGGTCGAAGCCTCGCGCGACAAGCGCAGGGGCCGGCTCGGCGAGAGCTTCGTGATCGGCCCGCCGACGGCGCTCAACACGCCGATCGACGCCGAGCGCAGCTACGCCCGCGTGTCGCTGCCGATGCCCGCGCTGCGCGAGCTCGCCGCGACGCTGGGCGCCACGCTCAACGACATCGTGCTCGCGCTGTGCAGCGGCGCGCTGCGGCGCTACCTGGCGCGGCACGGCGGCGTGCCGCGCAAGCCGCTGATCGCCGGCATGCCGATGTCGCTGCGCGAGGCCGAGCAGAACGATTACACGAACCGCACGACGATGCCGCCGGTCAGCCTGCAGACGCACATCGCCGACCCGCTGCGGCGGCTGCGCGCGATCCAGGCCGCGGCGCAGGCCGTGAAGACGGCGATCCGGCAGGCGCGCGACGTGGTGCCGCTGGACATGCCCTCGCTCGGTGCGCCGTGGCTGGTGCGTGGCCTGGCGCGGCTGTACCGACCCACGCAGCCCGACGAGCGCAAGCCGCCGATCTTCAACGTCCTGATCTCCAACGTGCAGGGGCCGGACATGCCGCTGTACCTGGCCGGCGCACGCCTGCGCAGTTGCTGGCCGCTGTCGATCGTCGAGCAGTGCCTGGGCCTGAACATCACGGTGCTGAGCCACGCCGGCGACATGGGCTTCGGCTTCACCGCGGCACGCGCCGCGGTGCCCGACGCGCGCGAACTGACCCAGACGCTGATCGACGCCTTCGACGAACTGATGGCCGCGGCCACGCGCACCGGGGCGCTGCCCGCGCGCGGCGCAAGGCGCATCGCGCTGAGCGCCGCAATCGCGCCGGGCGCCGACGCCACCGGCGGCAGCGCAGCCTCCGACGAGGCGGCGCGCGCGATCGCCCCCTCCGACGCCTAGGGGCGCGGGTGGCAGGAATCCAGCCCCGCTCCTAGACCGAGAAGCGGTAGACGGCAGCGAGCCCGCTGCGCCCGGGCATGCGCTCGGCGGGCACGATCACCACCTCGCCCCCCGTGGCGAGCACGCGCTCGGCGATGTCGTCGAGCACGTCGTCGACCTCGGGGTCGTCGAGCGCCGCCGCGACCACGCTGCCGTCGGCCAGGTCGAAGCGCCCCGGCACGATGCGCTCGGCCTCGACCAGCAGCGTGGCCACCCGGCCGCCGGCGGCCGCACGCGCCACCTCGTGCAGGTCGTCGCCGGCCGCGCTCCTCGCCTTGGCGGCCTCGTAGCCGTCGATCAGCCGGCCCAGCCGCGCCAGGTACCACGGTTCGACCAGCGCCCAGGCGCGCGCGCGCAACTGCTCGAGCGACAGGTTGTCCGGGTGCACGTCGATCGCCTCGGCCGCGAGCATCGGGTTGCGGCTCACGCTGCGAAAGAGGTGATGGTGCTCGGGCAGCGCGGCCAGCAAGAGCGGCAGCCCGCTCGGGCGCGAATAGTGCTCCAGCACGTCGGCATCGATCGCGCGGAAGAAGTGCTCGGCCTCCTTGTCGCGCTGCGCCTGCCTGACATCGGTGCCGTGGCGCGTGACACCGCCCAGCGCGCCGCCGTAGATGCGCGTGGCACGCTCGCGCGCCTCGGGCGGCGCGGCCTCGGCGTCGATGGCCAGGTCGACCTCGTCGAGCGCGTCGCGATTGCCCTCGAACAGCCGCGCCTCGTGCCGGTTGAGCCCGAGCACGTGGTAGCGCTCGGCCGATTGCAGGATGCGCATCAGCGGCTTGGTGTGAAAGCTGTCGGCCACCACCGCCAGTTCGGCGACCGGGCGCTGCAGCCGCCAGGCCTGGAAGTAGCCCGGCGCCGCGAGCACGGCCAGCCCGTCGAGCGTGTGGTTCCAGAACTCGCGCTCGCCCGCCAGCGCCTCGAACGGCGCCAGCAGCGCCGCGGCTTCGCGCGCCGGGTACTTGCGCTGCAGCGACTCGGCCAGCGTCCTGACCAGGTTGCGAAAGCGGATCGGATCCTGCTGGTTGTCCGGATGCTGGCGGTGCGTCGGCTGGTACAGCGACAGGCACGGCGCTTCGTGCTGCCCGGAGATCAGGCGCGGGTATTCGTCGGCCAGCGTAGCCATGGTGCAACTCCTCGAGACAAGAGAACACGAGGCGGCAAGCCGCCCTCCCATGCCGAGGGTAGCAGGTCGGCTCGCGGCCGCCTCGCGCGCCGCTCAGCCGCGCCCGACGAAGGGCATCTTGGTCGCCATCAGCGTCATGAACAGCACGTTGGCGTCCAGCGGCAGGTTGGCCATGTGCAGCACGGCCGCCGCGGCGTGGTCGACGTCCATGCGCGGCTCGGCGCGCACGCTGCCGTCGGCCTGGGGCATGCCGGTGGCCATGCCGGCGCTGAGTTCGGTCGCGGCGTTGCCGATGTCGATCTGGCCGACCGCGATGTCGTGCGCGCGCCCGTCGAGCGCGGCCGACTTCGTGAGGCCGCTCAGCGCGTGCTTGGTCGACGTGTAGGCCACCGAATGCGGCCGCGGCGCGTGCGCCGAGATCGAGCCGTTGTTGACGATGCGCCCGCCGCGCGGCTCCTGCGCCTTCATGATCCGGAACGCCTGCTGCGTGCACAGGAAGGCGCCGCTGAGGTTCACGTCGAGCGCCGCGCGCCACTGCTCGATGCGCAGCTCCTCGAGCGGCACGCCGGGCGTGAAGACACCGGCGTTGTTGAACAGGAAGTCCAGCCGCGCGAAGCGCGCCCGCACGAAATCGAACAGCGCGGCCACCGAGTCGGGGCGCGTCACGTCGGTGGGCACGGCAATGGCCCGCGCATCGATGTCGCCGAACGGGTCTTCGCACATGGCGATCGACTGGCGCAGCGCCTCGAGGCGCCGCCCGGCGAACACCACGCGCCAGCCGTCGCGCACCATCAGGCCGGCGGTGGCGCGCCCGATGCCGCTGCCGGCACCGGTGACCACGGCGATGCGGTTGTGCGCTCGGGCCATCGATTCGTCTTTCGTCGGCACAGTGCCGGCGGCAGTCTAAACGCGCCCGCGGCGCCGGCGCTGCCGCGCGCGCACCGACCGCTGCCGTGCGTCAGTAGCTCAGGCGCGCCAGGTAGGTCTTGCGCGAGGCCTCCAGCGCCTGCGCCAGCGTGGCGATGCCGGCCGCCTCGAGCAGCGGGATCATCTTCAGGAACACCTCGGCCGTGACGATCGCGTCGCCCAGCGCCGTGTGGCGCCCGAGCACCGGCACGCCCAGCCGCCCGGCGATCGCCTCCAGGCTGTGGCTGTCCTGGCGCGGGTGCAGCACGGCCGACAGCAGCAGCGTGTCGAGCACCGGCATGTCGAAGCGCACGCCGCTGGCGGCCTCGGCGAGCTGCAGGAAGCGCATGTCGAAGGCCGCGTTGTGCGCCACCAGCACGCTGTCGGCGGCGTAGGCGCGAAACGCCGGCAGCACGGCATCGATGGCGGGCTGGCCGCGCAGCATCTCGGGCCGGATGCCGTGGATCGCGATGCCGGCCTCGGGCAGCGAGCGGCCGGGGTCGACGAGCTGCTCGAAGCTGTCGTGGCGGCGCAGCTTGCCGGCGTCGATGCGCACGGCGCCGATCTGGATGATGCGGTCGCCGGCCGAGGGCTCCAGGCCCGTCGTCTCGGTGTCGAACACGGTGCAGGTGAGCTGGACCAGGCGGCGCGCGCCGAGCTCGCTGCCTTGCGCGCCGGCGCGTCCGAAGAGGTCGAAGTCGTAGAACTCGGGCCGGCTGCCCGGCCCCACCACCTCGTCGGCGTCGAGCGGCTGCGTCGCCGCCGCCAGCGGCAGCAGGAAGCGGAAGAACGCGAACTGGCGTGCGCGCTCGCGCTCGAACCAGAACGCGCCGCCGTGGCGTTCGACGATGTCGCGCAGCGTCGGCGCGCCCGGCCCGGCGCTGCCTTCGAGCGGCTCGGTCTCCCAGGTGACGACGGTCTCGGTGCTCATCGGCTGCAGCGGGAACACGAGGTCGAGTTGCGCGCGTTCGGCGGCCTTGTCGGCCGGTGCGAGCCGGATCTGCAGGCGCATCGCGCCCCAGCCCTGCTCGAGGCGCAGCGCCAGGTGCAGCAGCGCCTGCACCACCGACCAGCTCTCGACGCGCAGCCACAGCGCGGCGTCGACGTCGGCCAGTTGCACGCGGCTGGCGCACGCCGACTCGATGCGGCGCGCGGCCGTCGCCGCGAGGTCGGCACCGAGCATGTCTTCCATCGGCCAGCGCGTGCGGCCGAGCGCCGCGCTCTGGGCGGCCGCCTCGGCCAGGCGCCGCGACAGCGCACCGATCTCGTCGCGGATGACGCCCAGGAAGCGCTCGCGCGTCGGTGCGTCGAGCCCGGGGTCGTCGAGCAGTTCGACCGCGGCCTGCAGGTTGCCCACGGCGCCGCGGCTGCCTTCGCTCAGGCGCTGCAGCAGCCGGTCGCGCTCGTCGGCTTCGGCGATCTCGCGCGTGATGTTGTCCAGCAGCAGCACGAAGCCGTTGAGCGGCGCGTCGGGCAGCGCCGCGGCCGCGGCCGCGGCCGACGTGGGGGCCGGCGCGCTGCCCGGCGCGCGTTCGCCCTCGGCCGATGCACTCGACGCACTCGAAGCACTCGACGCGCTCGCCGCACTCGAAGCACTCGCCGCATCGGCCCCGCCGGACGCACTCGCCCCGATCGCGCGCACCGGCGCCAGCTGCACGCGCAGCAGCTGGCCGCCGGCGGTGCCGGTAACGAACTGCGCCGTCGGATGCGCCGCCCCGCGCGCCAGGCGTTGCCGCACGGCCTCGAGCGCGTGCGCGACGAGGCGGCGCTCGAGCAGCGCGTAGATCGAGCGGCCCAGCGCCACCGGCTCGACGCCGCCGATGCGTGCGCCGCCGGCGGCGTCGGCCAGCGTGCGCAGCTGCAGCCGCGCGCGTGCGTTGAACAGCAGGATGCGGCCGTCCAGGTTGCACACGACCACGCTCTCGTTCAACTCGGCCATCAGCGCGGCCAGGCGGCTGCGCTCCTGCTCGACCGCGCGGCTGGCCTCGGCCACGCGCGCCGCGATCTCGCTGCGCAGCGCCTGGCGCTCGCGCACGAGCGCATTGGCGGCGGCGACGAGCGCGCGCGCATCGGCGCTGCTGCCCGGCGCGTCGAGCGCCAGCGCATGATCGTCGCCGCTCGCGGCCAGCACCTGCAGCTGCTCGGCCAGCCGCCCGGGCACGGCGCCCCAGCGCCGCCACGCCAGCTGCAGCGCCGCGCCGGCGGCCAGCGACGCGAGGAACCACAGCATCACGACGAGCGCGATGCGCGGCTCGACGAGCGCCCACAGCGCCGGGCGCTCGTGCGCGCCGAGCGTGAGCGCGAGCAGCAGCGCCGCGAGCGCGAGCAGCGCGCCGAAGGCCGCGCCCGGCAACAGCGCCGCGGCGGCCGCCCGCAGGTCCGCGCGCCGCGCCGGCATCACCCGAGCAGCTCCCGCACCTTGGCCGCCAGCTCCCGGGTCGAGAACGGCTTGGTCATGTAGGCGTCGGCGCCGACGCCCAGACCCTGCGCGACGTCGGTGTCGCGCCCCTTGGCGGTGAGCATGAGCACCTTGATGCCGGCGGTGGCCGCGTCGGCGCGCAGCGCCTGGCAGACCTCGAAGCCGCTCTTGCCCGGCATCATGACGTCGAGCAGCACCAGCGCCGGGCCGGCGCTGCGCGCCAGCGCCAGCGCCTCGTCGCCGTCGCGCGCCACCAGCACCTCGTGGCCTTCGCGCTTCATCAGGTACTCGAGCGAGACGACGATGTTGGGCTCGTCGTCGGCGATCAGCACCTTGCGCTTCACGGTGTCGCTCACGTCGTCGTCTCCTCGATGCGGTAGGGCAGGTCGAAGCCGAAGCAGGCGCCGCGGCCGCTCTCGCTGCGCAGCCACAGCCGTCCGCCGAAGTGCTCGATGATGCGCCGGCTGATCGGCAGGCCGAGCCCGGTGCCCTGCGGGCGGTTGCGGGCATCGCCGCCCTGACGGAACTTCTCGAACACCGACTGCTGCTGCGCCGGCGGCACGCCGGGGCCGTTGTCCTCGACCTCGAGCGTGAGGCCGTTGGCGCCCGCACGCAGGCGCACGTCGATGCGGCCGCGGCCCGCGGGCGCGAACTTGGCCGCGTTGGACAGCAGGTTGATCAGCACCTGCAGCAGCCGGTCGGCGTCGGCGCGCAGCGCCGGCACGGCCGCGGGCCGGTCGATCGTCACCACCGCGCCGCGCTCGCGCAGCATCTCGCTCATCGTCGCCACCGCCTGCTCGACGAGGGCGCCGAGGTCGACGTCGCCGGTGCGCCACTCGGCGTTGCCCGACTCGATCTTGGCCATGTCGAGCACCTGGTTGACGAGCCGCGACAGCCGCTCGGTCTCTGCGACCACGATGCCCAGGAACTGCTGGCGCTGCGCCGGCTCCATGTCGGCCTCGTCGCGCATGAGCTCGGTGAGCGCGCGGATGCTCGCCAGCGGCGTGCGCAGCTCGTGCGTGACGCTGCTCATGAAGTCGT
>WBZT01001846.1_pt1 | contig 15187 bp, 11 predicted proteins | sample 5204241 | NCBI WGS metagenome assembly WBZT01 (sample SAMN12344358, study PRJNA552823) | activated sludge metagenome | biome: Activated sludge suspended growth; feature: Nitrification reactor; material: Wastewater; isolation source: activated sludge from nitrification reactor of wastewater... | reverse complement strand
CAGCAGCGACAACTCTAGTATAGGACATTCTGGGAAAAATGTTCTGTAGTACGCATGTTTCCGTTCTGTAACCGGATGTGATGGGGCAGGCGGGGGAAAGGAAGCGCTGAATGTCGGCTGTGCGGGATGAAGCCCCAGGTGCACGGCGTGCAGAGAACGAGATTTCTCAGAAAATTTGGCAAGCTCGCGAGCAACATGCAATGCTGCGATCATCCCGCGCAGGCATTTCGTTCAGCGTTTCCCCCAGCCCCCAATCTCCTCCGCCGACGCCAGCAGCGAGACAATACGCTCATGAAAAAAGATTCGCTTTCGGGTTTACTGTCAACTCCGCGTTGCCCAGCCAGGGCAATCGCATGAATGATAAACGCATGAACTTCCACCCGATTTCACGGACTTCGGAGTTCAATTGCACAAATTTGGTGGTCAGAAAGGGCTCAAAGTCACGAAAAATTTAATGCGGAGAGCTTCGACAGGGTTCACGAAGACCGCTGCGTCAAGTTTTTCCATGTCAAAGTCATTCATGCAATCGCCCTCGTTGCCCAGCTTTCGTGCCGCTATCTTCTCATCCGCTCTGTCCATAGATTCGCATTAGACCGACTCACAGCAATTTGAATCGCCCTCTCCACTCTCCGGTGGGAGTTTCGAGTCATTCATAATTGCTGTAGAATTCCACGCTTTTCGTATGCTGCATTGAGGCGTCAATATCGCCATCGGCAGTTGTTGAGCCTCGGTCGCCTGCTGAATTCTTTCCGTTGTTTTGTCGATAAAATTACAGGCAGACAGGGCGCTTCTGCAACTGGCCGAAAAGCCGCAACGCGAGTGCAGATCGCATACTACATTCGACCTGCACATCTCTTCCGACCGGCTTGGGTCTCCCCAAGCCAGGTTTCAGCCACTTTTGAGTCTGATCGCAAGGATTGTTATGGAAACGAACGCCGCCAACCCCGCTACTGACGCCGCCGTCGTCAATCCTCTCGAGCGCCGTCTAGATCTATCGGTAGCCATTGCCGATCTGGAGAGGGATGTTGACCAGCGGCTAAAGCGACTGGGCCGGACGGCGAAGATGCCGGGTTTCCGCCCGGGCAAGGTGCCGGCGAACATCATCCGTCAGCAATATGGATTCGATGCACGCAACGATGCCTTGAGCGACATTCTCGGGCGCATGTTCAGCGATGCCGTCGCAGAACAGAAACTGCGCGTTGCCGGCAGCCCGCACATCGCACCCGGCGAAAGCAGCGAAACACACTCCGGATTTATCGCTATTTTCGAAGTCTTTCCGGAATTCGATCTGAACGATCTGTCCGATGTGACCATCGAACGGCCGCAACTGACCGTCGGCACTGCCGAGGTGGACGGAACCGTCGAAGTGCTGCGCAAGCAACGGGTGCGTTATGAAGTCGTCGATCGCCCGGCCGCTGCGGGAGATCAGGTATGTATTGATTTCGTCGGCAAAAAAGATGGCGAACCGTTTCAAGGTGGGCAGGGTCAGGACTATCGATTCGTTTTAGGCGAAGGCCGGATGCTGGCCGATTTCGAGGCGGCGATCATCGGTAGCAGTGCGGGTAGCAGCAAAACTTTCGATCTCACCTTCCCGGAAGAATATTTTGCCAAGGAACTGGCCGGGCAAAGTGTGGTCTTCGAGGTGACGCTGAAGCAAGTCGGTCAGGCCATTCTGCCGGAAGCGGATGCGGAATTTGCCAAATCCTTGGGAGTGGCCGATGGCAGCATCGAACAGATGCGCGCTGAAATCGAACAAAATCTCCAACGTGAAGTGAAAAAGCGTCTGCAAGCACGGGTTGCCAAGCAGGTGATGGACGCTTTGTTGCAGAAGCATGCGTTCCCGTTGCCGAATGCGCTGGTCAGTCGCGAAGTCGATCGCATGATGCAGGCGGCGCGGCAGGAAATGGAGCAGAACGGATTGAAGGTCAAGGACCTGCCGATGCAGTCCGAATGGTTTGCAGAACAAGCCAAACGTCATGTCGGACTGGGTTTGTTGTTTGCCAAGATCGTGAAGACACACTCTCTGCAAGCGAAACCCGAACAGGTACGCGCCTTGGTCGAAGAAGCTGCGCAGAGTTACGAGCATCCACAGGAAGTCGTCCGCTGGTACTATGCTCATCCAGAGCGCCTCGAAGAAGTGTCGGGAGCAGCCGTGGAGGCGAACGTGATTGACTGGGTTCTGAGTCAGGCCAAGGTTGAGGACAAGCCGGCGGTATTCAATGAATTGATGGGGCAGCCGTCCTGAACGAAGCTGCCAAAAATCGGCGCAACGCGTCACAGGAGAAAGCATGCACATAGACCACCATTCCGACTGGCATCCCCAGGCACTGGGGCTGGTACCGATGGTCATCGAACAGAGCGGTCGTGGGGAGCGTGCCTACGATATCTACTCGCGTCTGCTCAAGGAAAGAGTCGTTTTTCTCGTCGGGCCCGTCAACGACGTGACGGCCAATCTGGTGGTGGCTCAGTTGCTGTTCCTCAAAGCCGAAAATCCGGACAAAGATATTCATTTTTATATCAACTCTCCTGGTGGCTCTGTTTCTGCAGGGTTGTCGATTTACGATACGATGCAGTTCATTAAGCCGGATATTTCGACGCTATGCATGGGACAGGCCTGTTCGATGGGGGCGTTCTTGCTGACCGCCGGTACGAAGGGCAAACGCTTCGCGCTGCCGAACTCCCGGGTGATGATCCACCAGCCAATGGGAGGTTTCCAGGGTCAGGCATCGGATATCGCCATTCACGCCAAGGAAATTCTTGCCTTGCGCAGCAAGCTCAATGAATTGATGTCCTTGCATACCGGTCAACCCATCGAGCGGATCGAACGAGATACTGATCGCGATAATTTCCTCTCCGCCAGCGAAGCGGCCGACTACGGCCTGATCGACAAGGTGCTCGCTAAACGGGACGCGGGCTGAACGTTCATGCCGGTACACGGCAGTACGGCTTGACAAAGAGGTAGCACATAAATGTCGGAAAAGAAAAGCGGCAGCGAAAAGCTGCTTTACTGCTCGTTCTGCGGCAAAAGCCAGCACGAGGTCAAGAAGCTGATTGCCGGACCTGCGGTGTACATCTGCGATGAGTGCATCGAACTCTGTAATGACATCGTGCGCGACGAAGTCGCCGGAGAACAAGGCGGCAAGGGCAATAAAAGCGATTTGCCAACACCGAAGGAAATTGCTGCTTTGCTCGATCAATACGTGATTGGTCAGGATCAGGCCAAACGGATACTTTCGGTCGCGGTTTACAACCATTACAAGCGCTTGCGCCATTACGGCAAGACCAGTGATGACGTCGAACTGGCCAAGAGCAATATTCTGCTGATCGGTCCCACGGGTTCAGGCAAGACGCTGCTGGCGCAGACGCTCGCCCGTACTCTCGATGTGCCTTTCGTGATGGCGGACGCGACGACGCTGACCGAAGCCGGTTACGTCGGCGAAGATGTGGAAAACATCATCCAGAAATTATTGCAAAAGGCCGACTACGATACCGAGAAGGCACAGCGCGGCATCGTTTATATCGACGAAATCGACAAAATCTCGCGCAAGTCCGACAACCCGTCGATCACGCGCGACGTTTCCGGCGAGGGCGTTCAACAGGCGCTACTCAAGCTGATCGAAGGGACGATCGCCTCGGTACCGCCGCAGGGCGGACGCAAGCACCCGAATCAGGATTTCGTGCAGGTCGATACCACCAACATCCTGTTCATTTGCGGCGGCGCCTTCGACGGTCTGGAAAAAGTGATCCGCAAGCGCTCGGAAGGCGGCGGCATGGGATTCGGCGCCGAAGTGAAGAGCAAGGATGACAAAAAGGCGATCGGCGAAGTGCTGCGTACCGTCGAACCGGAGGATTTGATCAAGTTCGGGCTGATCCCTGAACTGATCGGTCGCCTGCCAGTGATTGCCACTCTCGAGGAACTGTCCATCGCTGCCCTGGTGCAGATACTCGTCGAACCCAAGAACGCTCTGGTCAAGCAATACCAGAAGCTATTCGCCATGGAGGGCGTCGAACTCGAGATCCGTCCGGCAGCGATGCAGGCCATTGCCAAAAAAGCGCTCGACCGCAAAACCGGTGCCCGCGGTTTACGGTCTATCCTTGAAGAAGTGCTGCTGGATACGATGTACGAACTCCCGGGAATGGAGAATGTCACAGAGGTCGTCATCGATGAAAACGCGATCGTCGGCGATAGCCAACCGATACTGATTTACGCGGACCAACCCAAGGTTTCCGGCGGCAACTGAACGGCTGCCGGCGCAGCCGCTTGAAATATGGGTTCGTGCCCCCATGTGTGGCACGAACTTTAACCTTAAGGGCACCTCGATGTCTGCACCCCCCAAACTGTCTACCGAGTCGGTCGAATTGCCGCTGCTGCCTTTGCGCGACGTGGTGGTCTTCCCGCACATGGTCATTCCACTTTTTGTCGGACGGCCGAAGTCGATCAAGGCACTCGAAATCTCGATGGAAGCTGGTAAAAGCATTCTGCTCGTTGCCCAGAAGTCGGCCGTCAAGGACGAGCCCGAGGCTGACGACCTGTACAGCGTCGGCTGCATCGCCAATATCCTGCAGATGCTCAAGCTGCCCGACGGCACGGTCAAGGTGCTGGTCGAAGGCATGCAGCGCGCTCGGCTCGATTCGATCAATGCTCGTGAAACGATGTTCTTCGCAGACGCACGGCCGGTTCTCGTCGAAGACGGCATGAACCACGAAGTCGAAGCCCTACGCCGTGCCGTCATTGCGCAGTTCGACCAGTACGTCAAACTGAACAAGAAAATCCCGCCGGAAATCCTGACCTCGATCACCGGTATCGAACAGCCGGGACGCTTGGCCGACACCATCGCTGCGCATTTGCCGCTGAAGCTGGAACAAAAGCAGGAAATTCTCGAGATTTTCGACATTCGGGCGCGCATCGAGCGTCTGCTGGCGCAGATCGAAGCGGAAATCGACATCCTGCAGGTCGAAAAGCGTATTCGCGGGCGCGTCAAGCGCCAGATGGAAAAGAGTCAGCGCGAGTATTACCTCAACGAACAGGTCAAAGCGATCCAGAAGGAACTGGGCGAAGGCGAAGACGGGGCCGACCTCGAGGAACTGGAGAAAAAGATCAAGGTTGCCGGGATGAGCAAGGAAGGACAGGCCAAGGCGCTGGCCGAATTCCGGAAACTGCGCCTGATGTCGCCGATGTCCGCCGAAGCAACCGTCGTGCGCAATTTCATCGAGACGCTGACCGCCTTGCCCTGGCGCAAACGTACACGCATCAGCAAGGACCTGGCGGCGGCCGGCAAGATTCTCGATACCGACCATTGGGGGCTGGAAAAGGTCAAGGAACGCATCATCGAATACCTGGCCGTGCAGCAGCGCGTCGACCGGCTGAAAGCGCCGATCCTCTGCCTGGTTGGCCCACCCGGCGTCGGCAAAACCTCGCTCGGCCAATCGATTGCCCGCGCGACCGGGCGCAAGTTCGTGCGCATGAGCCTCGGCGGCGTGCGCGACGAGGCCGAGATCCGTGGCCATCGCCGCACCTACATCGGCTCGATGCCCGGCAAGATTTTGCAGAATATGAGCAAGATCGGCGTCAAAAATCCCTTGTTCTTGCTCGATGAAGTCGACAAGATGGGGCAGGATTTCCGCGGCGACCCGAGTTCGGCGCTGCTGGAAGTGCTCGACCCGGAGCAGAATTCAACTTTCGTCGACCATTACGTTGAAGTCGAGTATGACTTGTCCGAAGTGATGTTCGTCGCAACGGCCAACACGCTGAATATTCCAGCGCCGCTGCTCGACCGCATGGAAGTCATCCGTTTGTCGGGCTACACCGAGGACGAAAAGGTCAACATCGCCCAACGTTACCTGTTGCCGAAGCAGATGAAAAACAATGGCTTGCGCACCAGTGAGTTGACCGTCGCCGAAAGCGCGCTGCGTGATATCGTCCGTTACTACACCCGCGAAGCCGGTGTCCGTTCGTTGGAACGGGACATTTCCAAGATTTGTCGCAAAGTCGTCAAAACGCTGCTGTTGCGTAAAAGCCAGCAGAAAGTCGCCGTCAGCGCGCGCAATCTCGACAAATTCCTGGGCGTGCGCCGCTACAATTTCGGCGTGGCCGAGCGCGAGAATCAGGTCGGCCAGGTAACCGGCTTGGCGTGGACCGAAGTGGGCGGTGAATTGCTGACCATCGAGTCGGTGGTCTTGCCGGGCAAAGGCAAGACGACGACGACCGGCAAATTGGGCGAAGTGATGCAGGAGTCGGTACAAGCCGCTCTGTCGGTGGTGCGCAAGCGTGCGCAGTCATTGGGTATCGATCACGAGTTTTACCAGAAGAGCGACATTCACATCCATTTGCCAGAAGGCGCCATTCCCAAGGACGGACCGTCGGCGGGCGTCGGTATCTGTACGGCGCTGGTGTCGGTACTCACCGGTATACCCGTATGCTGCGACGTGGCAATGACTGGCGAAATCACCTTGCGCGGCGAAGTGTTGCCGATTGGTGGGCTGAAAGAAAAACTGCTGGCGGCCGTGCGCGGCGGACTGGCCCGGGTGCTTATTCCGGAAGAAAACACCCGTGACTTGGTGGACATTCCGGACAATATCAAGAACAAGCTCGAACTGATTCCGGTACGCTGGATCGACCAGGTGCTCGAGCATGCGCTTGAACGGAAACCGGAGCCGCTGCCTGCGGAACCAATTGCTGCAAACGTGGCAACTGCAAGCAGTGACTCTTCCGGAGTGCAGCAATCGCTGATCACGCATTGAGCAGCCGCTCAGGCGACCAATCTCTGACTCACCGGGCGTACGCTGCGTTATGCCTTGGCGCCCGGAAATTTTTCAGATCGCGTGGCGATTTTTTTCGCCACGCGATCGTCCTCTGAATGATCAGCGCACTCGTGAGCGATACTCGTTGCTGCGGGTATCGATCTCGATCTTGTCGCCGATCTCGATGAACGCTGGGACGGGCAGTTCGAAACCGGTCGCCAGCCGTGCCGGCTTCATCACCTTGCCCGAGGTGTCGCCTTTTACCGCCGGCTCGGTATAAATCACTTCGCGGATCAGGCTGGTCGGCAGTTCGACGGAAATCGCTTTGCCGTTGTAGAAAACGGCTTCGCAAGCCATGCCGTCCTCCAGATAATTCAGCGCGTCGCCCATGCAATCGCGTTCGATCTCGTACGGGTTGTAGTCGGCATCCATGAAAACGTACAACGGATCGGCAAAGTACGAATAAGCGACTTCCTTGCGTTCGAGTTGGATGACGTCGAACTTGTCATCGGCACGATAAACCGTCTCACTCGGCGAATCGGTCAGCAGGTTTTTCATTTTCATTTTCACGACCGAAGCGTTACGGCCGGATTTGACATATTCGGTTTTCAGAACCACCATTGGGTTGTTGCCAACCATGAAGACATTGCCTGCGCGAAGTTCTTGAGCGGTTTTCATCGGGGATTCCACAAGGCTGAAAAATGGCAAGCCCATGATTATATCTTGGAACGGGCAAAGCGCAGCAAACTCGACACCAGATCCGGCAGCGCAAGCAAGCGCTGCTGCCAGCGTTCCGCGTGGCGCGTCAGCCGACCAGTTTCAGCGAGCAGTTCGTTCCACTCGTCACCCGTGAAGTGTGCGCTGTTCCAGGCATGCCAGAATCGGCTCAGAATGTTTTGCGTTGCCATGGGTAAACCTGACGCGTAGCGCGCCAGAAAAGCGTCGAGTTTGACTCGGTGAGCGTTTTCGGCTTGCGGATAGATGTGCCAGATCAGTGGCCGGGCGGCCCATTGAGCCCGAACGAAGGAATCCTCGCCGCGAACGAAATTGACATCGCATGACCATAGCAATTGGTCGTAGCGCTCCTGATCGAGAAAAGGCAGACGGCGAAATTCCAGTGCGCCACGCCGAAAGCACTCTCCTGCGCGCATCGGCAAACCGTCGGAAGCGACGTCGATCGTCTGTTGTCCCGGTGGCGCCGGAGCCAGACAGCAGACTGGTTGACCGGACTTTTCCCAGCTTTGCAGCAGCGCTGGCAGCGCCGGATTGCCGTAAGCGAACAGCGAAACGCGTCGGACTCCCGGTTCGGGTGCCGGCTGGCCTAGAAATTGCCAGAATTCTGTCTGCCGACCGGGATCGGTTACGAACTCGGCGCGTCGTTGCGCCAGATCGCCTTCGCGCAACAAGCCGCCGGTTTCTACGCTGAATCCGGGAAAGAAAAAATATTTGCTCAGCGGCAGCCGTGGGTGCGGCGACGGCAAGGCGTGGCAGCCGGAGACCCATTCCTCAGCGCTCAGATAATCCAGATTGATCCATATCGGTGGCGGCACGAGCGACGCCATTCTCTCTATGTACGCTGCCGGCAGGTGGCAGGCGAAAGTTTCGAGAACCACGCGCCCTGGAACGACGTCCGGGAATGAATCATCCCAGCGACACAGGTCGATATCCGAAATCGTCTGTCGTTCCCTTTCCGGGACTACTGCCGGACACAGCACCTTGAAGGTGTGCAGATCGTCGACCCACAGGCGAACGCGCAGCCGGTGTTCGCGGATCAGTTGTCGTGCCAGTCGCCAGCAGATGCCGATGTCGCCGAAATTGTCGATGACCCGGCAGAAGATGTCCCAGTCGGGGCGGTTTGCGGATGTCGGCATGGCGCACTTGGTGCAGCGTGTAAAATCAGCGAGATTACTATCCTACGACAGCTTGCCGCTGTCGCGAAGCTTCGATGACCCAAGCGTTCGATGCCAAAGCCCTGCTCGCTACCTTGACCGAGTTGCCGGGCGTCTATCGCATGTTCGACGAAAACGGACAACTGCTGTACGTCGGCAAGGCGAAAAACCTGCGCAAACGGCTGTCTTCCTACTTCCGTGATCAACAGTCCAGTCCGCGCATCGGCCTGATGGTGGCGCAGGTCGCGCGCGTGGAAACGACGGTCACTCGCTCGGAAGCCGAAGCACTGCTGCTTGAAAACAATCTGATCAAGCGCGGCGCACCGCGCTACAACATATTATTTCGTGACGACAAGTCGTATCCGTACATCGTACTGACGCATGATCCGCAACCGCGACTGGGTTTTTTCCGCGGGCGCACCGATCGCCGAGCCGACTATTTCGGACCGTTTCCTTCTTCACTTGCCGTGCGCGAAAGCATCCATCTGCTGCAAAAGATGTTCCGCCTGCGTACCTGCGAAAACAGCGTTTTCAGAAACCGCGCGCGGCCCTGCCTGCTGTACCAGATCAAGCGCTGTTCGGGGCCGTGTGTTGACTTGATCGATGATCGGCAGTATGCGCATGACGTGCAATTGGCGACGCTGTTTCTGCAAGGCCGGCAGCAGGATGTGATCAAGCGTCTTTCCCAGGCGATGGACGAGGCCGCCGGTAAGCTGGCCTTTGAGCAGGCGGCGATGTATCGCGATCAGATTCAATCCCTGCGGCAGGTACAGGAAAAACAGTATGTCGAAAGCGGCAATGCGGAAGATGTCGACATCGTCGTCGCGGTCGAAGAAAACGGCACGTTGTGCGTCAATCTGGCGATGGTCCGCGGCGGTCGCCATCTCGGCGATCGGCCGCATTTCCCTGCCGACAACTCGACGGCTGGCTTGCCGGCCGATGCCCTGGCGGCGTTTCTTTACCAGCATTATCTGCAACACCCCATTCCGACGCGCATCATTGTCAACGTGCCACCAGCCGACGAAGAAGTGGCCGAATGGCTGAGTGCCACCGCCCAGAGGACGTTGAAAGTACTCATGCCGCATTTCAACCTGCACCGTGTATGGGTGGAGATGGCCGAACAGAATGCCCGTCTGGCGATCCTCGCCCGCCGCAGTCGGCAATCGCGGCAGGCCGAGCGACTCGAAGCGCTGTGCCAGGCGCTGGATCTGGACGTCGAAGACGGTCAGGAAGCGCGCATCGAATGTATCGATATCAGCCACACGCAAGGTGAAAACACCGTAGCCGCCTGCGTGGTCTATCAGGGCGACGGCATGCGCAAATCCGAGTATCGCCGCTTCAACATCAGCGACATCGCCGCCGGTGACGACTATGCGGCCATTCGGCAGACGGTCATGCGCCGCTATGGCAAATTGCTGACTGGCGTGCAGGAGACCCTTTCGCATCCGCCGACGGACGAAAGCGCACCGCCGCTGCCTGCTGTCCGACCGCCCGCGCAGAAAGCACAAGGGACACATAGCGAGGCGTCGAACGACGTGCACCTGCGCGAGCGGGTGGCGCCGACCTTGATCCTGATCGACGGCGGTGCCGGACAGGTGGCCGCGGCAGCCGCCGCGCTCGCCGAACTGGGCCTGACGCATTTGCCGTTGCTCGGAGTCGCCAAAGGAGAAGTTCGTAAACCCGGGCTTGAAACCTTGGTATTCGCAGACGACCGCGAGCCGGTACAATGGCCGCCTGAACATCCGGCGCTGCATCTGATTCAGGAAATTCGTGATGAAGCTCACCGTTTCGCCATCACCGGCCATCGCGCCAAACGCGGCAAAACCGGGCGAAGTTCGCGGCTCGAAGAAATCGATGGCATTGGCCCCGGGCGGCGCAAAGCACTCGTTGCACGTTTCGGCGGTTTGCAGGGCATTACGGATGCCGGGGTTGATCAACTGAGCGCGGTTCCCGGAATCAGCCGGGAACTGGCCGAGAAAATTTACGCGGCGCTGCACTGATGCCATTGAACGTCCCCATCCTGCTGACTTGGTTGCGCATCGTACTGATCCCGTTGCTGGTCAGCGTTTTCTATTTTCCGGATAGCTGGCTTACTGCGAGCGGGCGCAATACCGCGGCGACCCTGATCTTCATCATTGCCGCACTGACTGACTGGCTGGACGGTTATCTCGCCCGCCGCTGGCAACAGACGTCGGCTTTCGGCGCCTTTCTCGACCCGGTGGCCGACAAGCTGATGGTCGCCGTGGCTTTGATCGTCCTCGTCCAGCTCGGTCGGCTCGATGCCATTCTGGCGGCGATCATCATTGGCCGGGAAATCACCATCTCCGCGCTGCGCGAATGGATGGCGCAGATCGGCGCGCATCGCAGCGTTGCCGTATCGATGATCGGCAAGATCAAGACCACGGCGCAGATGCTGGCCATTCCGCTGTTGCTTTATGACCCCGACTGGAACAACGTGGCGATCGCCGAACTTGGCACCTGGCTGATTTACATTGCCGCCGTGCTGACCTTGTGGTCAATGGGCTACTACATGCGCATGGCTTGGCCACATCTGAGCGCGGCAGACCGACGACGCTGATCCGCCTTGTCCGCGGCGGAACTGCCGAAGCCGATCTTCCAAAAGGTATCGGCGGCAGCCGAAAGTCATTCCGACCGAAATTTGGTTGCCGCAGGCGGGCAGAACGGCGAGGAGAGCAAAGTACGCCTGACCACGTTGCCCGAGTTGGCGCATGTTCGCGTGGTGAGCCATTGCACGAGCCGTAGGGTCAATAGACCTTGCTGGCCCCGGGAGGGCGAGTCTTGAAACGCCGATGTACCCAATAATACTGCGCCGGCATCGTGCGCACCGCCGCTTCGATCCAGGCATTCATGCGCGCGGTATCCATGACAACATCGTCGCCGGGAAAGTCGGTCCACGGTTCGCCGATCGATACCACATAGCCTTTACCGCCTGGGAGCATCCGGGTCAGACAAGGCAAAACGCTGGCGCCGGCCAGACGTGCCAGTCGCGGCAAACCGGTGATCGTTGCCGTTGGCACGCCGAAAAATGGCACGAAAATCGAATCGCGCGCGTGAAAATCCATATCCGGCAGATAATAGAGCGGGCGACCGGCCCGCATGGCCTTGACGCTGACCCGGATGCTGTCCTGCCGCGACAACAACAACTGATCGCCAAACCGTTGCCGGCCGCGCAACAGTAACCGGTCGAAAACAGCATTGGCCTGCGCGACATAAATGCTCGCGCAATCAAAGCGCATGGCAATCGCCGCTCCGCCGGCATCGAGTCCGACGAAATGGGGTGTCAGCAACAGCACTGGCTGACCGGCATCGACCGAGGAGCGCAAGTGCTCTTCGCCCTCCAGACGGATCAGTCTGCGCAACCGTTCGGGGCGACTCCACCAGAGCAGCGAGCGTTCCAACAGACTGCGGGCCAGCATCTGGAAATGTTCAGTCGCCAGTTTTTGCCGCTGGCGCTCGTCGAGTTCGGGAAAGCACAATGCCAAATTGACTTCAACGACATGCCGGCGGCTGCGGGCCACGGCAAAGAGCAAGGTCCCCAGCCCTTTGCCCAACGGTGCCAGGATGGTCAGAGGCAGAAAGTGCAGCAACCACAGCAGGATGACGGATAAGCGGCTGAAAACCTGTGTAGAGATCGTTGCCATGCGAGCGGAAGGCCAAAAGCGAGTGGGCAAGCGGTGCAGAATGTCAGTTGGCCACGCGGGGAACGGATGCAAGAGTGACGTGAGAAGAGACCGGCGAAACAAACGACACATCAATGTGATTAAGACAAGCGCGCTTGCTACGCCAGCCGGATCGAATTCCCGGCGAATATCATCCGGACGATTCGATCGTCGAACGCAAGAGAACAAGCCTGCCTGCTGCTATTCTACTGCCTGCTTGTGGAGAATCGTCGGTTAACGAATTCTACGTTCGGGTCGCCTCGAACCAATCGCGCGGTAGTCACCGTGACGGCTGACAAACCGGACTTCCCTGACGCGCGGCAATCTATTTTTGTTACACTGGAGCGTTCGAATCGATACCTCGAATCGGTCCAAAAGACGTGTGCGTGCCGGCGGTCGGACCAGAAGAGATGGAACGGGAGGAAAAAATGGCGGGGAGCACCGGTGCAGTTTTCTGGCGCTCCCCGAGTTCGGGCCGTAGCCGGAACTCCCAGGACCATGAAAAGGAGAACAGCGTGCGGAGCTTATCTCTCAGTTCTTACAACGAGCTTACGTTTAGCCATCCTGAACGGATTCATGCGCATCCTGCTTGCTGAAGACGACAAGATCATCGCCGACGGCCTGAGCCGGTCACTGCGTCAGGCCGGTTATGCCATCGACTGCGCCGATAACGGCATCGACGCCGATACGGCATTGATGACCAATGTCTATGACATGCTGATTCTCGACCTCGGTCTGCCGCGCCTCTCCGGACTCGACGTGCTGCGCCGCTTGCGCGCGCGCAAGACGACGACGCCGGTGTTGATCCTGACGGCACTGGATGGTATCGACGACCGGGTGAAAGGGCTCGATCTGGGCGCCGACGATTACATGGCCAAGCCGTTCGAGCTGGCGGAACTGGAAGCGCGCGTACGGGCCTTGAGCCGCCGTTCGTCGGGTACCTCGCGGATGATCCAGTGCGGTTCGTTGACTTTCGACCAGACCGATCGGTGCGCGCAGGTCAATGGCGAAATGCTCGAGTTGTCGGCGCGTGAGCTCGGTCTGCTTGAAATTCTGCTCTCCCGCAGCAAACGGCTGGTCAGCAAGGACCAACTGGTCGATCACCTGTGCGGCTGGGGCGAGGAAGTCAGTCACAACGCCATTGAGGTATACATCCACCGTCTGCGCAAAAAACTCGAATCGACCGGGGTCAATATCATTACCGTGCGCGGGCTCGGTTATTACCTTGAAAAACCTTCGGAAGAGAACAAGCCCTGACATCCAGCGCTCGCTGTTCGGCGAGATTCTCGACTGGATGTTGGCGCCATTGCTCTTTGTCTGGCCGATCAGCATCGCTTTCACCCATTATTTCGCCAATAGCGTCGCCGCGTTTCCGTACGATCAGGCTTTGCGCGAGCATGTCCGGACGCTGTCGCGGCAGATCATTTTTGTTGACGGCAAGGCCCGACTGGCTGCGCCGGCGGTGGCGCAATCTTTCCTGCGCTCCGACGAAACGGACTCGGTCTATTTTCATCTGCTCGACAGTCAGGGCCAGCGGCTGGTCGGCGACCAGGAATTGCCCATGCCGGAGAGTGTGCGCAAGGCGGGCGCCCCGTTACCGCAGCAGATCACCTTTCGGGAAGACGATTTTCGTGGCCAGACACTACGCATCGCCTCGCTGTACGTGCCGCTGACAATGGCCTCATCGGCCGACTGGGTACTGGTCGAAGTCGGCGAAACGACCGAGAAGCGCTCGCAACTGGCCAACAAGATCATTGCCAGCGTCATTCTGCCGCAATTCGTGATCATCCCTCTGGCGGTCGTGCTCGTCTGGTTCGGGCTATCGCAAGGATTGCGGCCGTTGACGCGTCTGCGTGACCGCATTCAGGCACGTCGAGAAGCGGATTTATCGCCCATCGCGCTGCGGCGCGTTCCGGAAGAATTGCGTCCATTGACCGAAGCGTTCAATGCCATGCTCGCCCGCCTGCAACACAGCGTCGTCGCGCAGCAACGCTTCATCGCCGACGCGGCGCATCAGTTGCGTACCCCGTTGACCGGTCTGAAGACGCAGGCGCAGTTAGCGATGCGCGACAACGATCCGGCGGAACTGCGGCACGCGCTCAGACAAATTCTGCTTGGCGTCAACCGCGCCTCACACCTGGTGGACCAGTTGCTGACACTGGCCCGCGCCGAGGCCAGCGGCCATACCGAGCAACTGCTGCTGCCGCTCGATCTGCATGCGCTCCTGCGCGAGGTCGTCGAAAACTGGGTGCCGCACGCCTTGGAGAAAGGCATTGACTTGGGCTATGAACCTGCCGGATCTGTGATGATCAACGGCAATGCCTTTCTTCTGCAGGAGATGATCAACAATCTGCTCGACAACGCGTTGCGCTATACCCCGCGCGGCGGGCAAGTCACGGCGCGCATCGTCGAGCAGGGTGATTTTGCTCTGTTGGAAGTCGAAGACAACGGTCAGGGTATTACTGACGACGAAGCACTCAAGGTTTTTGACCGCTTCTATCGCGTCGAGGATAACGAAAGCGAAGGCAGCGGCCTCGGACTGGCGATCGTCCGCGAAATTGCCGAAGTGCATCAGGCGGCGGCCAGCTTGCGATCGAATACGCTCAAGACGGCCAGCGAAATCGCACCCGGCTGCACGGCACGTATCGTCTTCCCGATTCACCGTCCCACCCCGCTGCGGCCGGTGATTCCCGAACCGGTGCAGACCGGTTTTGCCTGACAGCGGCACCGAATCCGCGCGTTCAGGTCGAGTCGTTCGTCGCTGATCGAGGGCAAACCTGCCTGTGGAAAGCGTGCCGCCAGACGCGTCCGCCGTATATGGCGGCAGTTTCAATTCTCGAAGCCGAGACCCACACAGTCATCAGCCCAGCTTTTTCA
>WBZT01000188.1_pt2 | contig 15206 bp, 14 predicted proteins | sample 5204241 | NCBI WGS metagenome assembly WBZT01 (sample SAMN12344358, study PRJNA552823) | activated sludge metagenome | biome: Activated sludge suspended growth; feature: Nitrification reactor; material: Wastewater; isolation source: activated sludge from nitrification reactor of wastewater... | reverse complement strand
CCGGCGTGGTGTTCTGCGCCTCGTCCAGGATGATGAAACTCTGGTTCAGGGTACGGCCGCGCATATAAGCCAGTGGCGCGACCTCAATCGCGTTGCGGTCGAACATCTTGTGTACCGTGTCGAAACCCATCAGGTCGTACAGGGCATCGTAGAGCGGACGCAGGTAGGGGTCCACCTTCTGTGCCAGGTCGCCGGGCAGAAAGCCCAGGCGTTCACCAGCTTCCACCGCCGGGCGAACTAATACAATCCTCTTCACCCGGTCGCGGGTTAACGCATCAACAGCCGAAGCCACAGCCAGATAAGTCTTGCCGGTACCGGCAGGGCCGATGCCAAAGGTAATGTCGAACTCCTGAATCTGTTGCAGGTATTCCACCTGGCGTGGCGTGCGGCCATGCAGGTCGGAGCGCCGTGTCATCAGCACCGGCATGGCGTTCATGGTTAGCGTGTCGGGTGACAGCTTGCCGATTTCCACCAGCCCCAACTGGATTTCCTCCAGGCTGATAGGCTTGCGCGAACGCTCGTAAAAATCCTCCAGCAGCTGTCCGGCCAGCTCGGTTTGTGCCTTGGCGCCGGAAAGGCGGAATACGTTGCCACGCCGTGCAATACCCACATCCAGCGCATCCTCGATCTGCTTGAGGTTCTCGTCCAGCGCGCCGCACAGGTTGGCAAGCCGGGTGTTGTCTTCGGGGGTGAGGGTGATTTCCAAGATTTCAGCTCACTAACTCACCGCGCAGACTATGCGGCAGTGCTTCGGTAATTCGCACCAGCGTAAACTGGTGGATCAGCGCGGGGTCGGCGTCAAAGTTGACGATGCGGTTGTTGTCGGTGCGTCCCGCCAGTTGTTTCGGGTCTTTTTTGGAAAGGCCTTCCACCAGCACGCGTTGCACCGTGCCCACCATTTTCTGGCTGTTTTCGAAGCCCATTTTCTCAATCAGCGCTTGCAAACGCTCCAGCCTTGCCTGTTTTACTTCGTGCGGGGTTTCGTCGGGCAGGTAGGAGGCGCTGGTGCCCGGTCTTGCGCTGTAGATGAAGCTGAAGCTGTAGTCAAAATTCACATCCTCGATCAGCTTCATGGTCGCTTCAAAGTCGGCATCGGTTTCGCCGGGAAAGCCGATGATGAAATCCGAGGATAGGTGCAGATCAGGGCGCACAGCGCGCAGTTTGCGTATCAGCGCTTTGTATTGCAGCACGGTGTAGTTGCGCTTCATCGCCATCAGCACGCGATCGGAGCCAGCCTGCACCGGCAGGTGCAAATGCGACACCAGCTTGGGCAGTTTGGCGAAAGCTTCAATCAGTGCCGGTGTCATTTCGTTGGGGTGCGAGGTGGTGTAGCGCAGGCGCTCAATGCCGGGCACTTCGTGCAGATATTCCAGCAGCAGCGCCAGGTCGGCGCTTTCGCCGTTCTGCATCAGGCCGCGATAGGCATTGACGTTCTGCCCCAGCAGGGTGATTTCCTTCACGCCCTGCTGTGCCAGTTGCGCGGCTTCCACCAGCACATCCTCGAAAGGGCGCGAGACTTCCTCGCCACGGGTATAAGGTACGACGCAGAAGGTGCAGTACTTGCTGCAACCCTCCATGATGGACAGGAATGCGGTAGCGCCTTCCACGCGCGGCGGCGGCAGGCGGTCAAACTTCTCGATTTCGGGAAAGCTGATGTCCACCTGGGCACGGCCTGACTTGCGCTTTTCGGCGATGAGCTCAGGGAGCCTGTGCAGGGTTTGCGGGCCGAATACAATGTCTACCAGCGGTTCGCGCTGCACAATGGCATCACCCTCCTGGCTGGCCACGCAACCACCCACGCCGATCACCAGGTTGGGATTGTTCTTCTTGAGCTGGCGAAACTGCCCCAGTTGGCTGAACACCTTTTCCTGCGGCTTTTCACGCACCGAGCAGGTGTTGATGAGGATCACATCGGCCTCTTCCGGATTGTCAGTCTGTGACAAGCCTTCCGCCGATTGCATCAGGTCCGCCATGCGTGAGGAATCGTACTCGTTCATCTGGCAGCCGAACGTTTTGATGTAAACCTTGTTTGACATGTGGAAACTGCTTGAAAATTAAAGGCGAATTATACAATAGCGCGTGGCTTGCCGTGGCGGGGTATAATTACAGGCCAAGGCGCCCGTAGCTCAGCTGGATAGAGTACTGCCCTCCGAAGGCAGGGGTCGGACGTTCGAATCGTCTCGGGCGCGCCAGGAATTTTTGGTACAAAACATTAGAAACAAGCAATAACCCCTTGATATTTATTTTTATTTAACTATTATTACATATCAATTAAATAGCGCGGCATGGCAATAAGGTTTGCCACGTTCTCAAGCGCAGTCCAGAAGTGGAATTTGTGACGATAGGAATCAAATGGCACAGCTCTCCTCAAGCCCCTCGAACGGTACTCAGCAAAAATCCCTGGCACAGGGAGTTTTCATCACGTTAATTGCTGCAGGCGGCATCTGGGCAGCCCAGAACTTGCCCAGCGTTCAGGTCGTCATTGCGGTTGCGCTCTCCGGGGTCTGGTTTATGCTGATGAAGCAGGCAACTGCACAAAGCGCCAAGGCTGCCGAGGTAGAAGTGCAGAGGCTGGAAGAGCAGATCAATGCCCTCGCCGACAATTTCGATGTCTGGTTGCGATTACTGGGTGAAGAATTTGACAGCCAGGTGAGCGACACCCGTGGCGAACTGAGTCAGCTACAGACCGTGATGGGTGATGCTATCAACAAGCTGGTGAACAGCTTTACCAACATGGAAGCCTCAACGCACCAGCAAAACGAGCTTGTGAACCAGTTGATGTCGCAGCATGAAGACAATGTTTCAGGTCGTGCATCGGCGGATACCGCCAGTATCAACCAGTTCCTCGCCAAAACTACAGCCACCCTTACGGTGTTTGTGGAAAATGTTGTGCAGACTGGGCAGCTGGGGCAAGAGCTGGTCAGGAAAATGGGTGAAATCAGCTCCAAGGTTGAAAAAATTCAGGGCGTGCTGAGCGAAATCGAAGCCATCGCCAGCCAGACCAACCTGTTGGCACTGAATGCGGCTATTGAAGCGGCACGCGCTGGTGAATTCGGCCGAGGCTTTGCGGTGGTGGCAGATGAAGTGCGCAAGCTGTCGCTACGGTCCAACGATTTCAGCAGTGAAATTCGTACCGACATCATGGATGTCAGCCAGTCTGTGATGTCCGCCGAGGCAGTCATGAAGACCTTCTCGGAAAAAGACATGCAGTTCGCCATGCAATCCAAGCAGGATGTAGAAACCATGATGGGTGAGGTAGGCAAGCTCAACAATGCCATGTCAGGTGTGGTTAACGAACTATCAGTTACCTCTAATCTGGTGAAGTCCGAAGTACATACCGCCATTACCTCCCTGCAATTCCAGGACATGGCCAGCCAATTGGTGACACATGCCGGACGTCGTATGGAAGCATTGCGATCCATACTGGAAGGTATCAAGCGTATAGAAGAAAAGAAGACCGTTAACAAGCTGGAACACATCAAGACTGTTATTCGGGAAACTTCCGAATTGATAGAAAAGACCCGCCACAACCCGGTCAAGCAAGTGAATGTTGACGCTGGGGATGTGGAATTGTTTTAATACGCCCCGTTTAGTTTCGGAGAAACCTGATGTCCAAAACCATACTCACTGTTGATGACTCATCCTCGGTGCGCAAAATGATAGCGATGACCCTAAAGGGCGCTGGTTACGAAGTGGGAGAGGCAGAAGATGGAAACGGCGGACTGAGTGCCGCCAAGTCCAAAAACTACGACTTGATCCTGACCGACCAGAATATGCCCGGCATGGATGGCATCACCCTCACCAAGAACCTGCGCGCACTGCCGCAATACAAATCGGTGCCTATCCTCATGCTCACCACGGAATCCGGCGACGACCTGAAGAATCAGGGCAAGGCTGCAGGCATTACTGGCTGGCTGGTCAAGCCGTTTGACCCGCAGAAGCTGATTGATACCGTGAAAAAAGTCATTGGCTGATTGCTGGTCACATGCAATAAAAAAGCCGCTTGAATAAGCGGCTTTTTTAATTGGTGCCGGAGATAGGAGTCGAACCTACGACCTTCGCATTACGAATGCGCTGCTCTACCAACTGAGCTACACCGGCACGCGCTGCGAATTATAAAGGGTTGCACCGGATGCGGCAATTTATGGGGTTTATTCACGGTCGCTGATGCCGACCAGCCCCATGGCCAGGCGTACCACGCCATAACCCAGCCACGCCGAGATCCGATGCAATAGGCTGAAGTTTTTCCATGCCGTTCGATGTACCTGCCGTGAGTGCTGGTCAAGGGCGATTTCCAGGTCGGTGCGCAGCGATTCGGCAAATGTTCGATCCTGCACGACCACATTGGCCTCCAGCGCCAGCAGCAGGCTGAACGGGTCAATGTTGGAAGAGCCTACCGTCGCCCAGTGTCCGTCAATCACTGCCACCTTGGAATGCATCTGGCTTTTGCGGAACTCATGGATTTCCACGCCGGCCTCCAGCAGGCTGCCGTAGAGCGCCTTGGTCGCCATGTTAAGCAGGCGGAATTCAACACGCTCCTGCAGTAACACCACCACACGCACGCGGCGCTGCACCGCCTTTGCCAGTGCGCGTCTAAAGCGTATGCCGGGCAGGAAATAGGCATTGGCGATGATAATTTCGCTATGAGCGGCCTCGATGGCGGCAAGATACGCCGTTTCAATGTCGCGCCGGTGCAGGGCGTTATCGCGCAACACCAGTTGGGCCTGCATCTGACCATGCGGATGGGCATTGAGCAGTGCTGGCAGTTTTGGGGCTTGCCGCTTCAGGCTGCGCCAGGCAATGCGCTGCCAAAGGCGGCGTATGACGCGGTGGATATGACCGACCAGTGCGCCTTGCACCTGCACTGCGTAATCCACGCGCGGCGGGCTGTGCCAGGGCGTGTTCATGTCGTCGATGATATTGATGCCACCCACAAACGCGGCATGGTCGTCCACCACGGCCACTTTTCTATGCAGACGGCGCAGGCGGTTGCGCTTGAATGTCCAGGGTGAAATTTTCGGGCGGTAGATCAGCAGGTTGACCCCGGCTTGCCGCATTTCTTCCAGCAACCAGGCGGGGGTGTCGTTGCAGCCAAAGCCATCCAGCATCACGCACACCGCAACGCCGCGTTGTGCTGCTCTTTTCAGCGCGTCGGCAATGCGCAGGCCAATCACATCGGCTTCAAAAATATAGGTTTGCAGGTGGATTTCACGCTTTGCCGCATCTATCGCCTGTTCCAGTGCCGGAAAATACTCCGTACCGTTGCGCAACAGGGTGATGTGGTTTCCGCCGATCACGGCTAATCCAGGCTCAGGATTGCGGAAAGGGCGGCATGGTCGGAAACCGGTGCCCCATCAGCTTTGCCGGTGTGGACTTCGGCATGCTGGACATGAAAGCCGCGTGTGTAGATGCGGTCGAGCCGCAACAAAGGCAGCACAGAAGGAAAGCTGCGCGCCGGGCTGCCGTTGACATGCTCAAACACCTCGCGCAGTTTTTTATCGTGGAGGAAATTCCCTGCTTTTTGCCGCCAGTCGTTGAAGTCTCCGGCAATAATCAGCGGCGCCGCTTTCGGCACCATGGCGTCTATGCGGTCGCGTACCGCCATCAGTTGCTTTTTGCGCCAGCGCGCAAACAGGCCGAGGTGGATGCAGATGCAATGCAGCGGCTGATCCCAGTTGGGAATGGCGATTTCACAGTGCAGCATGCCGCGCTGCTCGGCAGGGTTGGCCGAGATGTCTTCGTTCTCCCAGCGGGTGATGCGGTGTTTGGAAAGGATCGCGTTGCCGTGGTGCCCGCCGGGGTACACGGCGTTTTTGCCGTATGCAAATTCGGGCCAGACGGTATCGGCCAGGAATTCATGCTGGGTGGTGCTGATAATGTGGCGCGGATGGTTGCCGCCACCGCGCACCTCCTGCAAAAACACAATGTCAGCGTGCAGGCGGCGGATCAATTCGCGCTGTTCGTGCAGCAACAGCCGGGCATTCAGGGGGCTGACACCCTTGTGGATGTTCAGTGTGGCGATACGGAGCGTGCGGTGCGGCATGCAATCAAGAGACGGCGAGCATCCTGTCCAGTGTCAGTTTTGCCAGTTCCGCCTCATGTGGCGCCACATGAATGCGGTTCACCACATTGCCTTCCACCAGGTTCTCCAGCGTCCAGGCCAGGTGCTGCGGGTCTATGCGTGCCATGGTTGAACATTCGCAGATGATGGAAGACATGAACTGCACCACCTTGCCCTCCGGCTTCATGCGCTCGGCCAGGCGGTTGACCAGGTTGAGCTCGGTGCCCACCAGCCAGCGCGTGCCGGGTGCGGATTCGCTCACCGTCTTGAGAATAAACTCGGTGGAACCCACGTAATCCGATTGCTTGCACACCTCAAAGCAGCATTCCGGGTGCGCAATCACCTTGCCTTCGGGGTGCTCGTTGCGGAACTTGATGATGTCCTGCGGGCGGAACATCTGGTGCACCGAGCAATGGCCTTTCCACAACAGAATTCTGGCGTTATCAATCTTTTCCTTGGTCAGCCCGCCCAGCGGCAGATCAGGGTCCCACACTTCCATCTGCTCCAGCGGAATGCCCATCTTGTGGCCGGTCCAGCGGCCCAGATGCTGGTCAGGGAAGAACAGCACTTTTTCACGTTGCGCAAACGCCCATTCAGCAATCTTGGTCGCATTGCTGGAAGTGCACACAATGCCGCCATGTTCGCCGCAAAAGGCCTTCAGGTCGGCAGCCGAGTTGATGTAGGTGACCGGGGTAAACGTCGCATCAAAATCATAATGCTCTGCCAGCTCGCGGCGGCAGCGTTCCACCTTTGAAAGATTGGCCATGTCCGCCATGGAGCAACCCGCTGCCATGTCCGGCAGAATCGCAATCTGGTCGGGGCGGGAAAGGATATCCGCCACCTCCGCCATGAAATGCACCCCCAGGAAGACAATAAACTCGGCATCCGATCCCGCCGCATAACGCGAGAGCTTGAGCGAATCACCGGTGAAATCGGCGTGGCGATAAACGCCCTCCTGCTGGTAATGGTGGCCCAGAATCACCAAGCGCTTGCCCAGCTTGGCCTTGGCCGCCACAATGCGCTGCTGCAACTCAGCCTCTTGCTGCGCCTGAAAAAATTCGAATTTGATGGGAGCTGCCTGCATGGTGACTTTCCTTTCAACAGGCTGATATTTTACAACACCTGCCCGTGTCTTTTTCCCAATTCACGTATCGCCTCTACATTCGTCCACGAAAACACCCGCTTTGCTGCCTCGCGCCAATCCACCCACTCCTGGCGCACATGCTCCTGCGGTGAAAGTTGGACCACCTGCGGCGCAGGTAATTCCAGCCCGAACACATGCTCGGTGTTTTCTGTCACCCCCGGCGCATAACGGTGGCGCCAGTGCGGATAAATCTCGTACACGTTAGCCATCTGCCAATCCACCAGCGGATACACATTCGCATCCAGCCCCGTCTCCTCCATCACTTCGCGGATCGCCGCATCGCGCAGAGATTCATCCCCCTCAAGGCTACCTGTGACCGATTGCCAGAAACCCGCCTTGTCGGCGCGCTCAATCAGCAAAACCTGCAGATCGGGGGTGTGGATCAGAACAAGAACGGAAACGGGTGTTTTGTAAGACATGCAGCTACTTTACCAGAGCCAACCAGCGTGGCGCCAAACTTCAATACGTGCAGGAATACTCCGGCCAGATGATTTAAACTAACCGCTTTATTTCAACGAGTCCATCCAACATGAAACAAACAGCTTTAACTCTTGTGCTCTTGGTGCTTTCGGGCTGTAGCGCCGTTTTCCCCAACAAAACCGTTGATTCGCGTGCGTGGAGCAAAGTGACTTGTAGTGGGACAGCCAGCTGGGAAGATTGCAAAAGTGCCGCGCTGAGGGCCTGCCCGAATGGTTTTGATATGGCGAACAAGGAAGAAAATGCCATTACGCTCAAGCGGACATTTGAGTTTGCCTGCAAGCAATAGAGTTTGGGGTTGGTAGTAAGTTTGGCTTAGGCCGGAATCGAAAAGGCCAGCAGCTGCTGGCCTTTTGATTTTTGTGCGGTTGAGAAGATCGCGCTGGTGTTATGCAAGACATGAGAGTACTTTAGTAGAGCACTCGCCCGCATGGGGAATTTCACACCGCCAGTTGATGAATTAAAGCCACGACCCGGTGTCAAACTTTAATATGGGAACAAAAATAATAAGCACACGATTATTGATGGTAGCCACTTCACAGGGAGGCGTAGATGCCACAACTCAATCTGGGCTTGACCAGGCTTTCAGCCAATGACCAGCACGCCATCGAAGCGCAACACGCCCGGCTGGAACAACTACTCACTGACCTCTGCGACACCTGTAGCGAATTCAACCACCACGCCGATTGCAGCTCATGCGCGCGAGAAAAAGTCGCTTGCTGCCAGGGGCGGCTTCCCTCGTTTCTCTACGATTTTCTTGATCTGGTTGCGGAGCATTTTGAGACAGAAGAACAAATCATGGATCAACTGCTGCAACCTAGCGAAACGGCCTATGGCGAATACCTGCAACGCCACCGCGAAGAACACGCCAAGCTCATGCGCGAAGTCAAACAGCTCATTCAGCAATCCAGCGAACTCAGCAAGAAAGGCAACGTTGGCGAAGCCATTCGACTGTTTCATCAGCTTATCAGCCAACGTTTCAGCGAACATGCCCACAGCTTCGATAATCCGCTGCTCAAGGCGGAGTTGGGGGTGATGAGTTAAAGCAAAATGGAAAGGGCCGACGATGTGTCGGCCCTTTTGAATTTGGCGCGCCCGAAGAGATTCGAACTCCTTACCCCTTGGTTCGTAGAGAGTTAATTATCATTTCCCTCTAAAATGCTGTCGGACATTCTTGGACAGCGTTGGACAATAAATAACTAATTAAATCCTATTGTTATGTTGTTTTATTGGGCGTATAGTTCGTCCAATACGGTACATCCAGATACGACAACAGCTGATTTCTGGTTTACCCCTCAGTTTACCCCCGTAAACAATAGGTGATAGCAATGACCCGATACCCAAAATCCGGGAAAGGCTCCAAATGGACTATCAAGGAACTGGACGCCATTAAGCAGGAATGGAAAGGCGACACGTTAAGTGATGGCGAGGGGTTGTCCGGTGAGGTTCGTTTTTCGGGATCAGTGTCCATTCATTTTCGTTACGCGTTCAAGTGGGTGGACAAAGTGGCCTGGCACTATTGCGGAGCCTACCCAACCAACGACTTGACGGCCATTCGCAAGGAGCGTGACAGAGCGCGTACATTGGTCAAAGCCGGTATTGATCCACGCGCCCAGAAAGTGGTGGCAAAAATTGAAGCACGCACTGCCATAGAAGAAGCCATCCGTGCCGATGAACTCAAGAGAACCGAAGCTCTCACGTTCAACGATCTCTTCAAGATATGGATCAAGGATGGGGTGAGCCGCAGCGACGGCAACAAGTACATCACCCAATCATTCGGAAAACACGCTATTCCATCACTAGGTAATATCGAGTTGCGTCATTTAACCGAACAACACTTGCGAGATTTATACCGGAAAATTATCGCTGCTGGGAAAACAGCAACGGCGGTTGAGTTGTCGAAGGATATAGGGCAGATGTTGCGATGGGCGGAAAAGCGCAAACCCTGGCGTCCCCTGCTGATTGACGGCAATCCAGCCGAGTTGGTGGACATCAAGCAACTCGTGCCGAAAGACTACACTAAAGAACGCAGGCGGCAATTGAGCACCGAGGAAATCATCAAGCTGCAATCGGTGTTTGACTTGATGGCGCAAGATTACGCCAATGCGCCCAATAAATATGCTGCTGAACGCCCCCTAAAGAAAGAGGCGCAAATCGCCTTGTGGCTATGCCTGGGTACGCTTTGCCGTATCGGTGAATTGTTGATGACTGAATGGAAGCATGTCAACTTCGAGCAACGGACATGGTTTATTCCAGCTGCGAATACCAAAGGTGAGCGTGGGAAAAAGCGTGACCAAATTGTTTACCTGTCCGATTTCACCTTAAGCCAATTCAAAAAACTTTATGACCTGACAGGCGATAGTGAATGGGCTTTCCCCGCCCGCTACAAGGAAGGGCACGTCTGCGAAAAATCCATCAGCAAACAGGTGGGTGACCGCCAGGTGAAATTTAAGAGCCGCACCCGCAAACTCAAATGCCGTGTTGAAAATAATAGCCTTGTATTGAGTGATGAGGGATGGACTCCACACGATCTGCGCAGAACGGGCGCAACGATGATGCAAAAGTTAAAAATCAGCCGCGAGGTAATAAACCTCTGCCAGAACCATGTCATCGGCAGCAAAGTTGACCGGGTGTACTTGCTCGACGACTACGCCGACGAAAAACGCGAGGCTTGGAACAGGCTGGGCGATAAATTGGAGGCTATTCTAAGCGCATCTGATGTCAGTCTCAAAAACGCTTAGGGTCACCCTGACCAAATATATTTATGAGTCATCTGGTATTTATCCATTGGTAAATATCATCTTCTCTCCACCCGACTGCGCGCACACTAAGCTTAATCTGCTGCGGAAAATTTCCTTGCTGCAAAAGCAGATAAATCGTACTCCGACTAAGACCAGTGATTTTTATAACATCACGCATTCTTATTATTCTCATTTTTATTCCTTTCACCTAAATGAGATAACAAAAAGTAATTTCAGCCCGAAAATGCCCGAGTTCCTGGGAAATTATTTCGTAGCAATCAGAAGTTTTTATTTTCTGATCCAAAAGTTGATTAAGTCTACGTTTAGCATAAGAATGACGTAGCCCATGGATTCCCGTTGATTTGCCGAATATTTTTTTACTTGCAGTGGAGAAAGATTGAGAAAGCGACTGGCCAAAGCCAACGTCGTAGATAGTTGTGTAATTGATCTCTCTGTCCCTAACGACTTTTTCAGGAATCTTCCTCTTTTCCAGTTCCGTCGCCAGAATGAGCGGGATCGCAACATATCGTTTGAGCCCGCCTTTCCCAGTTACAACGTAGCGCCTGAATTTTTTAAGACCTGAGAACAGGTCATCCCGCCATCTTCTGTGAGTGGATCTTTCTTCATCTCCAACTGGCATTAATGTTGCGATCTCATGCGCTCGAAGGCCACACCAGTAACATAAAAGTGTTGCTAGCGCGTTCTTTGGCGTTTGGTGCTGAATAATCAATTTAACCTCAACCCAGGTGTAGCTTCTCTTTTTTCGCTTAGTCGGGATCAGCGATATAAATCTTCTGATGCCATTAATCTTAAAATGCTTGGACAAAGCGTTTCGGTGTATTGAAAGAGTGTTTTGTTGATAAAATTCAGAACACTCCTCCAAATAAATTTCTATAACAGATTTGTGATCCTGTTCTGCGGATGAAATTCCGTTGTCTTCAAGCCATTGTAAATATAAGCCGAGCACTGATCTGCGAATGCGGGCCGTACCAAGTGAAGTTATCTGACCGCTGGCTGTAGATTGCTTCCTAGACTTTCCGGTTTTCAGCCGACGATTAATTTGCTTTCTAGCTCGATTTAAGGTTTTTAAATTTGCATTAGCCATGATTACTCCTTCATGCAACTTTTGATGAAGTTACCAACGGTGCTTCTGTGTCTGCGAATTCCGAACCTGCGGTCAATCTGGTCGGCGATCCGTTGGAGGCTATAACCTTTCTGTTTGTATTCCAAGACATGTTGTCTGAATGAAGCCAAAGCTGACTCTCCTCTCCGATTGATTTTTGGTGTTGAGGGAGTAGCCTGACTGCTTCCCATTTCCTTATCCAGGTTATCTACGAGTCCATGCATAGAGTTTTCCATGATCAAAATCCAGTCCAAAAATTTAGAAATTACAGATCCAAATCGATCTGTCGCACCACGGCGAAACGCCGCAACACTTGCCCGAAAAGAATTACGACAGTTTCGTGGGCCAGCGAAACTGAAGAAAAAAGTAAGCCCGAAGGCAGTTCATAAGTTGATTTTGGGACGGACTTGTCCCGTTCGAATTCCCTGGACGGGATTAGTTGGACCGCATGAAAAAAGTCGTGACTCCACCTGGATCACGAAATTCCAATCATGGGCTTGCTTAGAGCATACCTAAAGGCATGCATATAGAGGTCAGAGTCTAGCGGAGCTCAGACCTGACTCAGTGACTAAAGTCACTGCTTAAAAGCGTGACGTGCTCACGCGGGATCGATACCGTTACTCACGGCGTATGAGGAAGATAATACACAAAAAATTAAACATTGAAAGAACGAAAGTTAAAAACTCTACAATATTTTTGAGCGACATCTTTTTTCCTAAAAATGAGTTGATATGTCGCGTTTAAGGATGCTGGGTTATTTGATTAACTTCATGATAGTTAATAATTTATGACATATTTCCGAGCCTGACACAGCAGGATAATTAAGTATGTTTACTCCACTGCGCTGCGCATTTTTTGCTCTTAATCAGGTATATCCTCAAGAATGTTTTGATTGGTTGCCCATTAATCCAACTGTGGTTTAGTATCAACCCATTATTAAATTTATAAAAAAATGGAAAATCTGTTTTTCGAGCGCCCGATTCTGAACTCTCCCTACGAGTATCCCTCTTTTCACTGGGAGCTTGACAGCAGTGGTCAGCCTACTCAGCAGATAGTCGAACGTCGCCGTCGCGCCGAATTCATTACCCCAATACCGAAACCTAAAAAACAGAAGAGTGCGGCTCAGCAGTCATCCTTGTTGTTCGACGCAGGCTTATCCACCCAACAGCAACAATACGATCACACGGCAATTATCAATGCTGTGCGCCAGGAAGTTGATAAATGGCGGAGCTTGCCTAATCCGAATGATTGGCGTGTGACTCCAGAAACTGCAAGGCTTCTGCAGCACTGGAGACACCATAAATTCAGCAGCATTCGACCATTTTTCTGTCAGGTAGAAGCGGTCGAAACAGCCATTTGGCTGACTGAAGTTGCACCTCAAATTGGTAAGGTCGGTGAACGATTCCTAGAACATCTGGCCAATGCCAATAATGATGCCAACCCAGAAATCTTCCGCCTAGCACTAAAGTTGGCTACGGGTGCGGGCAAGACAACCGTCATGGCGATGCTGATTGCATGGCAGACCATAAATGCGGTTCATCGACCGAACAGCAAAAAATTTACTCGCGGCTTCTTAATCGTGACACCTGGCTTGACCATCCGTGACCGTCTGCGTGTCCTACAGCCTAACGATCCAGACAGTTACTACATCGGTCGGGAAATGATTCCCAACGATATGATGGGGGATTTGGAACGCGCTAAAATCGTCATTACCAACTATCACGCATTCAAATTGCGTGAGCGCATCGAACTTTCAAAAGGCGGTCGTTTGTTGCTACAGGGGCGCGGAGGCGCAGAGCTGAATACGCTGGAAACTGAAGGCCAGATGATTCAGCGGGTCATGCCTGACTTGATGGGCATGAAGAACATCATGGTCATCAATGACGAAGCACATCATTGCTATCGTGAAAAGCCAGACCATGACGACGATGATCTAAAAGGTGACGAGAAGAAAGAAGCCGAAGAAAACAACGAAGCTGCTCGCCTCTGGATTTCTGGCATTGAAGCCGTCAATCGGAATTTGGGTGTTCCGTTAGTTGTTGATCTTTCTGCCACACCATTTTTCCTGAGTGGCTCAGGCTACGCCGAAGGGACATTGTTCCCTTGGACGATGAGCGATTTCTCTCTGATGGATGCCATCGAGTGCGGCATCGTCAAACTGCCACGTGTGCCAGTAGCGGACAATATCCCAGGCGGAGAGATGCCCAAGTTCCGCAATCTGTGGGAACACATAGGCACCCGAATGCCGAAAAAAGGTCGCGGTGACTCGAAGTCGCTTGACCCTCTCAGCATTCCGGTCGAATTGCAGACCGCACTGGAAGCACTCTACGGTCATTATCAGAAGACCTATGATCTCTGGGAGCAGTCAGGTATTCGTGTTCCGCCATGCTTCATAGTGGTCTGCAACAACACATCCACCTCGAAGCTGGTCTATGACTACATCTCGGGGTTCATGCGCCAGAATGATGATGAATCAACGACTCTGGAAAACGGTAGATTGCCACTTTTCCGTAATTTCGATGAGCACGGCAATCCACTTGGCAGACCTCGTACTCTTCTGATCGACAGCGAACAACTGGAGTCTGGCGACGCACTGGATGACAACTTCCGCAACATGGCTTCGGATGAAATTGACCGATTCCGTCGTGAAATTATTGAACGGAGTGGAGACCTGCGTTCCGCCGATGTCATTACCGATCAGGATTTGCTGCGCGAAGTGATGAATACTGTCGGCAAGGCGGGGCGACTGGGGGAATCCATCCGCTGCGTTGTGTCAGTTTCGATGCTCACAGAAGGTTGGGACACCAACACCGTTACCCATGTTCTCGGGGTGAGGGCTTTTGGCACGCAATTGCTTTGCGAGCAGGTTATTGGTCGTGCATTGCGTCGACAGTCTTATGATCTCAACGAAGAAGGCTTGTTCAATGTCGAATACGCCGATGTGCTGGGTATCCCGTTTGACTTCACGGCAAAGCCCGTTGTCGCACCACCTCAGCCACCACGGGAGACTATTCAGGTCAAGGCGATACGCCCAGATCGAGATGCGCTGGAAATCAGATTCCCAAGGGTGCAAGGCTATCGGGTTGAGTTGCCAGAAGAACGTTTGACTGCCGAGTTCAATGAGGATTCCATTCTGGAACTCACACCAGACCTCGTCGGGCCGTCTATTACCCATAGCCAAGGGATTATCGGAGAAGGGGTGGATTTGAGCCTGGCACATTTGGGCGATTTGCGGCATTCCACGCTGCTGTTCCATATCACCCAGCGCCTGCTGTATACCAAGTGGCGTGACCCTGGCGAAGAACCCAAGCTTTATCTGTTCGGGCAACTCAAGCGCATCACCAAGGAATGGCTTGATACGTGTCTGATCTGCAAAGGCTAAACCTATCCTGCGCAATTGATGTATCAGAAACTGGCAGACATGGCCTGCGAACGGATTACTGCGGGCATCACCCGTGCTGAAAGTGGGAAACGCCCCATCAAGGCAGTGCTCGACCCCTACAATCCAACAGGGACGACATCAAACGTCAATTTCAACACCTCGAAAACATCACGGTGGGAAACTGATGCGCGTCGTAGCCATATCAACTGGATCATTCTCGATAGTGACTGGGAATCCGAGTTCTGCCGTGTAGCGGAATCTCACCCCAAGGTCAAAGC
>WBZT01001843.1_pt1 | contig 15210 bp, 12 predicted proteins | sample 5204241 | NCBI WGS metagenome assembly WBZT01 (sample SAMN12344358, study PRJNA552823) | activated sludge metagenome | biome: Activated sludge suspended growth; feature: Nitrification reactor; material: Wastewater; isolation source: activated sludge from nitrification reactor of wastewater... | reverse complement strand
CGTTGGTGCCGCCACCGAGAAAGTTGGTGAGCACGGTCTGGGGCGCGTTGGTGGCGGGGCTGCATGGCAACCTGATTTGATACGGCATCCCGCCAATCGTGGGCAGCGTGAGCAGGAAATTCGTGCCGCTGACGGTAGCGGTGAGCACGGGCGGCTCGGGCGGTGAGACAGGCAGGCGCACATTGGGGAGTTCGTAAGGCCCCTGACCACCCGAATGGAACTCCACCGTCCGCCACGTGCGGTAGGGGGTGGTGGTGGAGAAGAAGATGTTGAGTTGTTCGTTTGCGCCGAGGTTTGCGATTGGCGACAACGATTGGAAATTCAGACCGGTGCCGTCGTAGCCTGTTGTCCAGCCCGCCAAGTCTACAAACGCCGATCCCTCCACAAACCCCTCACACGGCACGCGGAAACGCTCCAGCGACGAGCCGCCACTGATGTTCGGATTGAACACATCGAAGGTCAGGACGTTGTCGCCGGGGCTGCCAGTTTCGGTAAGCACGAAGTTGAGGGCGCGTGCGTGTTCGCCGCCAGCAGCAGGAGTGCGACGGTGGGCAAGGCCCCAGTCGCAGTCCGCCAGAACCGCATGCGGCTTCCGCGTTTCCCTCGCGCTGCGGCGGGTCCGGTGGACTTCCGCTCTTGAGTGACCGTCGTCACGCGTCACATTTGACCGCAACCGGCGAGGGGATTCAAGGTCCTTGAGGTTAGGGCCGGAACTGCTTAACCCCTGACGGGTATTGCTCAAAAGAATTGCGCCGCTGCACGCGACGACCCTGCCATAAAAAAACGCCCCGGGCTTGCACCCGGGGCGTTGGTTGCAGGCGGATTCGTTTACGAGCCAACGCTCGCCAGCTCTTCGTTCGTGGTCACGTTCTGAATCTTGAACTGTTCAGCGTGCATGCCCGGATCGGCACGGAAGGAGAGCTTGCCGAAATAACGCTTCTCCATCTCAATGAGGTGCTTTTCGTCCTCGGTGCGCAGGCGTTCGAGCACGGTTGGATGAACGACGATGCGCAGTTGGAAATCGTTCTCATCCCGCGTGCGCTTCTTGAGAATCTCCTGAAGCTTGCGCTGGATCTCCACGCTCATCGTGAGCGAACTCTTCACCTTGCCGCGGCCTTTGCAGTACGGGCAGTCGTCATAGACGGCGGCACGCACGCTTTCGCTGTGGCGCTGGCGGGTCATTTCCATGAGGCCGAGTTGCGAAATCGGCAGGATGTGGGTCTTGGCCTTGTCCCGACGCAAGCCCTCTTTGACGCGATTGTAAACCTGCTGCTGGTCACGGCGCGATTTCATGTCAATGAAGTCGAGCACGATCAAACCGCCCATGTTGCGCAGGCGCAATTGACGGCAAATTTCGTCGGCGGCTTCGACGTTGACCTTGAGGATCGCCTGTTCCTGATCCTTGCCGCCTTTGTGGCGACCGGTGTTCACGTCAATCGCCACGAGGGCCTCGGTTTCATCCACCACGATGTAACCGCCGCTCCGCAGGTGAACCTGCCGGGCGAAGGCGTTCTCCAACTGCTTTGTGATGTTGAAGCGGTCGAAGATCGGTTGCGAATCGGTATAGACCTTCACCTTGCCGGCGGCGCGGCGGGCTTTGATCTTGAGCATCATGTCGCGCATCCGGTCGTAAGCCTTCGGACTGTCCACGACGATCCGCTCGACGTCTTCCGTGAGGAAGTCGCGCACCGTGCGTTCGATGAGGTCGGGCTCCTGGAAGACGCAGGAAGCGGGCGGCTGCGATTTAATCTTCTGCTGCACGCTCTGCCATTCCTCGAGCAACAACGCGAGGTCGCGCACGAAGTAGCGGAGTTGCTGGCCTTCGCCGGCGGTGCGCATGATGACGCCCATGCCGTCCGGAATGTCGAGTTCGCGGAGGATCTTCTTCAGGCGCTTGCGCTCCTCGGGATTCTCGATCTTGCGCGAGATGCCGCTTTGATCGGAGTTCGGCAACAGCACGAGATAACGGCCCGGCAACACGATGTTGGTCGTGATGCGCGGACCTTTGGTGCCGATGGGGCCTTTCGTAACCTGCACGATGATGTCGCTGCCGGGCGGGTAAAGCCGCGGGATGTCCTTCTGCGTGATCTTCGGGCGGTCGCGGCGTTTGTTGCCCTCGCGCTCGACGATTTCCACGCCGCTGTCGAACTGGTTGGGCACGATGTCCCAGTAATGGAGAAACGCGTTCTTTTCGAACCCGATGTCCACGAAGGCAGCCTTCAATCCGTCTTCGAGGTTGCGCACCTTGCCCTTGAAGATGCTGCCGACGAGCCGTTCGTCGCTGGTGCGCTCGATGTTGAATTCCTCCAGGCGACCGTCTTCAATCACGCCCACCCGGGTTTCGAGCGTCTCGGCGTTGATGACGATTTCCTTGACCAGCTTCTTTTCCTTGCGGATCAACTTCTGGACTTTCTTGACGATGTTGGAAGCCACCGACTTGATCGCCTCGACCAAACTCTTGGGCTGTTCCTTGATCGTGACCGGCTCGAACGGCTTCTCCTCCTCGACGCGCGCGGGCTTGTCGAGATCGGGTTCGCGGAATTCATGTTTGCCGTGCTCCGGCGGCGCGGCTTCCGGCGGCACGCCCTCGGCGGGCAGACCGGCGGCGAGATTCTCCGCGCGCTCAATTTCGCCCTGGTGGCGGCGCTCAAAAACCTTTTCCGGTCCCCCGGTGGTTTCGCCGACGGCATCGGCGCGGGCCTGCGTGGCCTCCCGGTCGGGCTTTTGCGGCCCGTGGCCGAGCCCGCCCGGGGGGCGGAAGCGCATGCCGCGGCGGCGGCGGCCAAAATTTCTTTCGCTCATACTTAGTATCCTTTTCGATTCAGGTGAACGTTCTGCAACAAGCCCATGGCGATCATCGAGCCGAGCACTGAAGACCCGCCGTAAGACAACAGCGGCAGTGGCACGCCCGTCACAGGCATAATCCGAATGTTCATGCCGATGTTGATGAACACGTGACTGAACAGGAGCGTGACGACGCCCACCGCCAGCACCTTGCCCAGGCGGTCGCGCGCCTGGCCGGCGATCCTCAAGCCGGTGAAGAGGACCACCGCGTACAGCGTGAGCACGGTCACGCTGCCAACGAACCCTATCTCCTCGGCAATGACAGAGAATATGAAGTCGTTGTGCGCCACCGAACGGGGGAGGAACTCCAGACCTTTCTGGGTCCCCTGGCCCCAACCTTTGCCCGTCAGCCCACCGGAGCCGACCGAGATCAACGCTTGCCGGACGTTTTGGGAATCATCCCGTTGTTTGTCCTTCAGGCGTTGCAACTCCGCCCGGGTGGCATTGGGCGGAGCGAAAGCGGTGTAGTCGCGACCGAAATAAACCAGCAACCGGTCGCGTTGATAAGAATGCAGCGGCACGCGCCAGCGGCCCTGGGTCACAAAAAGCACATCGGCCACGAACAGTGCGGCGAGCACCGCGCCCAGGCCGAGGAGCCGAAACAGGTAACGCCGCGGTGTGCCTGCCACGAGCATCATGGCGAAACCGGTCGGCAACAGCACGAGCGCCGAGCCGAGGTCGGGCTCCTTCATGATGAGCAGAAACGGCAGGATCATCAGGCCGATCGGTTTCCAGAAATTCACGCCCAGCTTCAGCTCATCAGGCAGCCGGCTGAGGAAATTTGCCTGTGCGAGAATGAACGCCAGCTTGGCGAACTCGGAGGGTTGCAAGGAGAGCAGGCCAAAATTGATCCATCGGCGCGCGCCCCAGCCTTGCTCCGAGCCGATCCCGGGAATCAGCACGGCCACCAGCAAAATGATCGCCGCCCAATACGCGATCACCGACCAGCGCACCAGCGTATGATAACTGACCAGACAGGCGGCGCCCGCCGCGCCCAGACCCATGACGTACCAAACGATCTGCCGCACCCACCATTGATCGGTCAGCGCGAGCAGGGCCGCCGATGCCCGGAACATTTGTGCGCTGTAAACGAAAGCCGCCCCGATTACCATCAAACCAACGACGCCGAAGATCTGGAGCTTGTCCAGCCCGGCGGGTTTCTCGTTGAGGGTGGCTTCAAACATTTTAGTTGCTGCGCGCAATCGCGCGCGGCGTGCCGCCGGCTTCGAGCTTGTCGAGCGCGGTGTAAACTTCGGCCGCAATGGGCGCGCAGGTACCGCCCCCCGAGCCGCCATCCTCCACCATGACCACCACGGCGTATTTCGGTTGTTCAAAGGGCGCGAAAGAAATGAACCACGTGATTTTGTCGGCGGGCCGGCCATGCTCGTCCTTTTTCTGCGCCGTGCCGGTCTTGCCGCAAACCCGCATGACCCGGGCCGCCCCGGCATTGCGGTTGCGCGCCTGGAACGCCTTGTAGGCCGTCGCCTCGGGATTCTCGGTGTCGGCCAGCATCGCCTCATGCAACAGCTTGAGATTCGCCGCGCGCACGCCGAGTTGGTCGCGCACGCGGTTCTTCGGTTCGACTTCTGGCGGCGCGACGCTGGTGGGGTCTTGCGATTCCAACCGATCCACCAACCGCGGATAAAGCACCCGGCCGCCGTTCGCCAGGGCGGCGGTCATCACGGCCATCTGGAGCGGCGTCACATCCATTTCGCCCTGCCCAATGCAAATGTTGGCCGTGTTGCCCTCCGTCCAGCCGGAACGCAGATCGCGCGCACTGGGAAAATTGCCGGCGGCTTCCTGCATCGTGGGAACGCCGATCTTTTCCCCGAGATGCAGCCGCCGCGCGAGTTCGGCGATCTTGTCAATGCCCGCGACATGGGTGCCATTGGTGATGAAATACGAGTTGCTCGACTTGAAGAGCGCGCGCTTGAAATCGTAATCGCCCGGCGGCGCGGTGTCCTGTTTCTTCAGCCGGCCCACGAAGATGCAGCCGTGCGCGGGATTGGCAGGATCCGGCTGGACCCGATAGGTCGCCTCGGGATTCAGGCCATTCTCCAGCGCGGCCAAGCCCACGATGGTTTTGAAAATCGAACCCGGCTGGTACTGTTCGTAGGTGGCTTTGCTCTTCTGAACCCCCAGATCAGGATTGCTCCAGCGCGCCACTTCGTTCGAGGGGAAGCCGCTAATGAAATAATTCGGGTCGGCAGCCGGCGAAGAAACCAGCGCCAACACGTCACCACTTTGGACCTCCAGGACCACGATGGCGCCCTTGGCATCCGGGCCGAGGCGCGTTCGCAACGACCGCTCGCCCGCTTGTTGCAACCGGGAATCAATGGTAAGCACAACATTCTTCCCCGGCTCGGTCGGTTCGATGATGCGTTCGGACTGGCGATAGCCGAGGCTGTTGACGAGCACCGACTTCGTGCCCGGCAGCCCACGCAGTTCCGACTCGTAGAACCCCTCAATCCCGACCACCCCCCGAAAATCCTGCATCCGATGGAAATAATCACGCTCCTCGTCATCGCGCGGTTCGCTATCGCGGCGAACGTAGCCGATCAGGTGAGCCGCCGAGGCGCCGTGGGGATACGCGCGGGTGGACTGCACCTCCAAGTCGGCGGCAATTTTGCCGTCCAGTTGCTCGGAGAACTTCGCAATCTGGGCCGGAGTGGCGTTTTCCAGGACCGGAAACGGCAGCGCCCGGCGCGTCGCGTGATGGCGTTTGAACTTGTTGGTGTTCAGTTGCAATCCGGGCTCGGCGAGAGTGTCCCCCAACTGGCGCACGATGCGGTTCACCACCTGGCAGCGGCTGTCCCAGACGAGGTTCGAGGATTGAAGCTCGGTAAGTTTGGCGGCGTTGGTGCGCAGCTCGCTCAAGCCCAGTAAATGACGCCAGAACACACGTGAATTGGTGACCACGGTCGTCGGTCGCAGCTTGCGATATTCGGCCCGGAACTCATCGCGCAAGTCTTCCAGGAAAATGCAGATGTCGTAGGAAGCGCGGTTCTCGGCCAGCACGTCGCCGTTGCGGTCGAGGATTTTCCCGCGGACGGATTGGAGGCGGACCGTGCGGTAGGTTTGCGTTTCCATGCTCGTGGTGTAATCCCGCGCCCGGACCACCTGCACCCACCAAAGGCCGACGAGCAACACCGCCAGGCAACCGGCGATCACGATCGCCAGCAATTGGAGTTGCGGTTCGTTCTTTTTCAGTTGGTCGAAAACGAGCATGTCAGTTGCGGCCGCGCCGGATTTCGCGGTCGGGGCGGAACGAGGTCTCCGTCACGCGGCGGTAACCGAACGCGTGTTCGCAGAGATCAAACAGGAAGAACACCAGCGGCGCCGCCAACCCGCCAGCGAGCGTCATCACCAGCCATTGCCAGAGCGAACCCCAGCCAATCAGCGGCGCATGCCCCATCGTCAGCAGCAACAGCAGCGTCAACGCCGGCGTCGCGGCGCTGGCGGCGAGGCCGAGCACGAACTGGGCGTACGGCTGGTCGCGCAGCAGCAGGTCGCGCCGGAAAAAGATCGCGAAGCCGACCGCAAAGAGCGGGAGAATCGTTACGCCCAGCGGATTCGCCGATAGCGAATCGAAGAAGAGTCCGCCCAAGAGCGCCAGCGCGGCGATCATTCCCGGCTTGGTGCGGAGACTGGTGTAAACCATCAGGGCGGGCAGCAGGTCAATCTGCGTCTTGAACCAGCGCGACGTGCCGGGGAAAGCGGCTTCCCAGAACACGGCCAGAAACGCCGCAAGCAGAATGAGCGTGGGTTGGAGCAGGTTCATTTGAGCATCACCCACACTTCCGAAAGCCCCGCCAGATTCGCCGCCAGTTTGACGCGCGCCTCGGTGTAGAGGCCGAATTCCGCCGGCCGGAAATCCATGATCTTGCCGATGGGAATGCCGTTCGTGAAGAGCCCGCCGAGCCCGCTCGTGATCACGTCCTGGCCGGCGGCGAGCTTGGCGTTGCGCGGCAGATAATTCATTTCCAGCAGCGAGGTGTCGAACGGCCCGCCCGCCCCCACGACACCGGCATCCCGGGATTCATTCCGCACGTAGGCCGCGACGTTGCAGCGCGGATCGCCGACGAGGACCACTTGCGAATGTGTAAGACTGACGGTCTGGATGCGCCCCACGAGTCCGTCGGGCGTGAGCACCGCCTGGTTTTCGCGGATGCCGTGCTGGCTCCCGAGGTCAATCTGCACCGTGCGCCACCAGTTCGCCGGATCCCGCATCACCACATGGGCGAGCTTGAGATTCCACTGGGCATAGCGCTGTTTCCAACCGAGCAACTGGTTCAACCGCTCGTTCTCCCGCGTGACCTCCGCGAGCTGGTGGAGTTGAATGCGAAGCTGCTGGTTTTCGCGCGTGAGAGTCTCGACCTGGCGTGCCAGTTCCGCGCGCGGAACAAGGGTGTCCGTCGCCTTGCCGGCGGCTTGCTGGGAAAGTCCAACCAGACCGAACAGCGGCAGAAAGAGGCTGCCCAAGGCCAGTTTGAGCTTGGCGGAAGTCCGGCTGGGCAGATTGAGCACCACGAGGGCGATCACCGTCACCAAGCCGAGCGCTATGTAATGCGAACGTTTAAGCATCGCTGCACTTCTGGCGGCCGCAGCCGCCGTGCAGGCGAACGCATCAGCAGGATGGAATCATTTGTTCGCGACGCGTTTCAGGAACTGTAGTTCCTGGAGCACGCGCCCCGTGCCTTCGGCCACGGCGCTCAACGGATCGTCGGCGATGTGGACGGGCAGGCCGGTTTCCTCCGCGACGAGGCGGTCTATGCCGCGCAACAACGCGCCGCCCCCGGCCATGACGATGCCGCGATCTACCAGATCGGCGGCCAGTTCCGGGGGACAACGCTCCAGCGTCAGTCGGATGGATTCGAGAATGCTCGAAAGCGGTTCTTGCAGGGCCTCGCGAATTTCTTCGGAGCGAATGGGCAGGGTCTTCGGGAGACCCGTGGCCAAATCGCGGCCCTTGACTTCCATGGTTAATTCCTGCTCCAGCGGAAAGGCGGACCCAAGACGAATCTTGATCTCCTCCGCCGTGCGTTCACCGATCATCAAGTTATAGGCGCGCTTCATGTGCGCCACGATCGTTTCATCGAATTCGTCCCCGCCCACCCGCAGGCTGCGGCTGAAGACGATTCCCGCGAGCGAGATGATTGCGATTTCGCAAGTCCCACCGCCGATGTCCACGATCATGTTGCCCGCCGGTTCATGCACGGGCAACCCGACGCCGATGGCCGATGCCATTGGCTGTTCGATCAGGTAAACTTCGCGTGCTCCAGCGTGGGTGGCAGAGTCTTTGACGGCCCGTTTCTCCACTTCCGTGATTCCGGAAGGCACCGCCACGACGACTCGCGGTGCGATTAGCTTTCGATGATGGACCCGTTGGATGAAGTGGCGGAGCATGGCCTCGGTGATTTCAAAATCAGCGATCACGCCATCCTTCATCGGGCGAATGGCCACGATGTTGCCGGGTGTGCGGCCCAGCATGCGTTTCGCTTCTTCACCGACGGCCAGCACGTTCGTAGTGCCCGCCTGAATGGCGACCACGGAAGGTTCCCGCAGGACGATTCCGCGATCGCGAACATAGACCAATGAATTGGCCGTCCCGAGATCTATCCCGATGTCGTTGGAGAACAGGCTTTTGACTTGCGCAAACATGAATGTTGCCTAACGCGCGCCAGTAAAGAGTGCCCCAGCGGACAGGTCAAGATTATTACCCTTTGGGATTAGGCCAGCAGGCACATTTAACCCCGCCATCTGGCCATGACCCAGTATTTAGTCAGAAACCCGAAACCACTTGGGGCAAATCGGCGACCTTCGCGGCCAACGCAAAGCAGACGTCGAATCCGGGTCAACGACACCTGATGACTTGTACAAATAGCCGGAATGTTTCACAGGAAAGCCGCCACCGTCGAAAAACTCCACGGTGACGAATCCGTTCGATTCTCTTTGCGCGAGTACGAGATAGCCGAGATCACGATCTGACTCTTGCAGCGCGACGGCTTTTAACTCCGCAGAGCAAGGCAGCGCCCCCGACTCAATCTTCGCGACGAGTGCCTCACGACGCGGCAGACTATTCTGGAATCTCGACTGGCGTACAGCGCCGCCAATGCGGGGAGCGACCTCGCATGAACCAAGGCACAACAAGAGTGGCACTGCGGCCCACCACCGGGCGGTTTGCCAGCGGCTCAGCGCATAAATGAAACTCGCCAGCAATGCCACCAGCCAGCAAACCAAGGCAATCATCGCAACCAACTGGCCCTCGGTGGTCGGTTTTGCAGCAAAGGCAATCTCTACAGCAAACCAAAACCCACATAGTACGCTTAGCACCGCCAAGCATATTGCGTGATACCACCCTGTCTTAGTGCATACCTGCTGCATACCGGGTGTTTGAAATCACCAAGTTCATTCCACCACTATTCAGAAAGTCTTCTGTAATTACCTGTTGAATCCAGAATCGCTCATTTGTCCATCGCCTCAAACTCCGCCACCAGTGGCCGGTGATCCGAGCCAAGTCCCCAGTTGGCAATCGTGGGGATAAACGTCTCGCCCTTCACCCATTCGCGGGCCATGCCCGGGCTGAGCAGGAGGTAATCAATCCGGCTGTAGGTGTCTTCCTTCCCGTAAAAATGCGTCCACGTGATGTTCTTCGGTTCCCAAGCCGGGTTGGGATTCGGCAGGTTGTCGCCGTTGCGCTCGGCAGGGCGCGTGTCCACCAACTTGTTCTTGCCGTAACCGATTACGGCCTTGGTGGAGCGGCTGTCCTTGTTGTCGTTGAAATCGCCCAGCACGACGATGTTTGCGCTCGGATCGGCCTTGAGCCGCGCGTCCACTTTTTCCCGCAGCAGCTTGGCTTCCTCCAACCGCAACTCCGCCTCGTCCGCCTCCGGCACGGCGCGCTTGGACTTCAAATGCGCTCCGATCAGCGTAAAGCTGTAGTGGTCGTTGACTTTGATCTCCACCTCGCTGAAGCCGCGCCCGACATGGTAGCGACGTCCACCCAGCAGAAAACTGTCGTTCGTATGCGAGCGGCGGGCGGTGATGGGAAAGCGGCTGAGGACGGCGACGTGGATGTTCGTATCCCAACCCGTGACGTGCTCGAGGTGCGGCAAATCGAGTCCGTCCGCCTTCAAGGATGCTTGCAATTCCTGAAGCGCGCTCAATGCGCCCATCTCCTCGAACGCGATCACGTCCGGCTTCATGGCGTTGATGCTCTCGCGGATTTTCGCCTTGGACGCGGCTGACTTTACGTCCCGACGCGTTTCGGTGGTTTTGTCGAGGTAGTTCTCGACGTTGTACGCCGCGATCCGGAAAGCCTCGGCCTGAGCCGTGAGCGCCAAGGCGAAGAAGAGAGCCACCGGTGCGCCAAATGATTTCAAATTCATGCCCGCGTTGATAGTCCGGGAGCAAGGTGAAGTCAAAGCGGTTCTGGTGTCGCTAAGACGGCGCGCCGGTCGCTGAACCGCTGCGAACCGTGCAGCCAACTGCCACGCGCCGGATCGGAGATCGGCGCGCCGTGGATTTGCGATTACCGGCGACGGGGCGTCGCCGCCACCTGCGGCTTACTTGCCGATGCAGAACTGGCTGAAGATTGAATCCAGCAGATCCTCCGTGGTGGTCTTGCCGACAACCTCGCCGACGGCGTTCACCGCGATGTGCAAATCCACCGCCACCAGATCGAGCGTCAGGTCGGCGCGAAGCGCGTCCAGCGTGAGCGCAGCTGATTCGCGCGCACGCCTCAACGCGTCCTGATGCCGCGAGTTGATCGTCACCTGCGCCATCTCGGCGGTGACCGCGCCCGACCAGACGAGCGACTTGATCGCATCCTTCAACGGCTCGATTCCCTGCCCCGTGGTGCAACAAACGTCCACGACCGGAACGTCGGTCTCCGACCCGGCGCGTGGCAGTTGGCTGCACGGTTCGCACGGGTTTGGAGACCGGCGCGCCAATTCCGCGCTCGCCAGCTTTAGCGGCAAGTCCACTTTGTTGCGGACCAGAATCCGGCGTTTGTCGGCGAACTCGCTGAGGTATTTGTCGTCCGCCGGCGTCAGCGGTTCGGAAGCGTCCAGCACATGCAGGATGAATTCCGCCCGCGCCAAGGATTGCCGGCTGCGGCGAATGCCCTCTACCTCGATTTCATCCCCCGCTTCGCGCAATCCCGCCGTATCTATGAAAACCACCGGAATCCCACGGATGTTCGCCGTTTCCTCGATGGTATCGCGGGTCGTGCCCGGAATTGGCGAAACGATGGCGCGGTCATGGCCGAGCAATTGATTCAACAGGCTGGACTTCCCCGCGTTGGGCCGGCCGACGATGGCCGCGCGCACGCCACGCCGCAGAATCTGTCCTTCGTTCGCCGTCCGCAGCAACTCATCCATGAACACAATCCCCGCCTCCAGCCGCCGCTCCAATTCCGCCCGCGTGTCCGGGGCAATGTCTTCCTCGGGAAAGTCTATGTGCGCCTCCACGTGCGCCAGAACGTGCATCAAATCGTCGCGCAGTTGATTGATGCGTTGCGAAAGTTTTCCGGCGAGTTGCTCATTCGCCGCAGCCAGCGCGAGTTCCGTGCGCGAGTGAATGACATCCAGCACGGCTTCGGCCTGCGTGAGGTCCAGTCGGCCATTGAGGAAGGCGCGCTTGGTGAACTCCCCCGGCTCTGCCAGCCGTGCCCCGCACTCCAGCACCGTGTCCAGCACCGCTTTGGTCGAGAGAATCCCGCCGTGGCAGGTGATTTCCACCACATCCTCGCGCGTGTAGGTGCGTGGCGCGCGCAGGACGGCACAGAGCACTTCGTCCACTCGCCGGCCTTGGCGCTCGACGTGGCCGTAGTGAATCGTGTGCGATGCCGCATCTCCGGGCCGCTGCGATTTCTTGCCGGCGGGTTTGAAGCAGCGGTCGGCCACCGCCAGCGCCCGCTGGCCGGAAATGCGAATCACGGCCAGCCCGCCCTCCCCCAGCGGCGTGGCGATTGCGGCGATGGTATCGTCCGGCAGATTCATGGGCGATCAAGTGTGCCGGTCACCGCACGCGCCGCGCTTCGGCACCCGTCCTTCGAGTTTAGCCCGCGCCTTTTCGTAGCTCTTGCGTTGCAGAAAATGGAGCAGTTCGGGATCGGCCGTCCGCGGCAGTTGCTGGGCCAGCGCGTCAATACGCGCGAACAAGGCCAGCAGATTGGGTTTTGGCTGCACTGTGGCCAGGGATTTGATCGCGGCATCCAATTCGGTCAGAGCCTGCAAAATATCGGTTTCAATCGTCGTCATGTCAGCACCTCGCCAACGCCCGCGTTGGCCCGGGCGATTTGTTTTGAAAACGCGCGGTGGTGTCAAATAATCCCCGCAATGCGACGAAGCTCAAGAACGAAGTCCCAGATCAGGTCAGCCGCCAGACTCTTGCCCCAACCGACGGGCATCTCGCCAACCGAGCGCCGCAATCCACGTTCGCAGGACTTGGACCGGCTTTCGCCAAGCGCGGGCGTCGCCCTGATGCTTCGGGAGGAAGCCAGGGTGCCCCGCGTCCTGATGCGTTGGCAGCGTCAAATCGGCCAGGCAGTCAACCACGTGACGCGCGCGTTCCGGAGCGGAGGTCGGCTCTTCTACGTCGGCGCCGGCACCAGTGGACGACTTGGGGTATTGGACGCCAGCGAATGCCCGCCAACGTTTCGCACCGCCCCCCGGATGGTGCAAGGTATCATCGCCGGCGGGGAGGTTGCGCTGCGCTGCGCCGTGGAGGGTGCGGAGGACGATTGGGCGGCGGGCGCTGAAGCGCTCCGACGCCATCAGATGAACCGTAAGGATGTGGTCTTGGGCATAGCCGCCAGCGGCACAACGCGATTTGTTTGGGGCGCTTTGCATCAAGCCAGACGGCAGGGCGCAAAGACCATTCTGCTTTGCTTCAATCCGCACTTGCGATTCTCCAAACGCGGCAAACCTTCCCTCGTGATCGCGCCGGACCTTGGCCCGGAAGTGTTGACCGGTTCGACGCGCTTGAAGGCAGGGACGGCCACCAAACTGGTCCTGAACGCGATCACCACCCTTGCGATGGTCCGCCTCGGAAAAGTGGCCAGCAATCTGATGGTGGATCTGCAGCCGACGAATCAAAAGCTGCGGCGGCGTGCCATCGGCATTGTGCGGGAATTGACGGGCGCGGACACCGCCACGGCCCAACGGGCGTTGGAAGGGTCCGGTTGGGTCGTCAGAAAGGCAGCTTCGCGGCTATCGCGGAAATGACACGTTCGACGGGTTTGAAGTGGCCGGACAAATACCAGTCCGTTAGAAACCGCGAAAGCCCGGTGATCAAAACCACCAGCAGCGAGTTCATCAGGTAAAGGCCAAAGGCGTGCGGTGGGTCCGGCATCATGACGCGCGGCAGTCCTTGGTACAACACGGCCACGCATAAAACAATTCCGATGGACCAGGTCGTCCATGGATTAACCGAAGGAAACCCATCCAACAGGCGACAAACGAACAGCGGACTGAGTCCATAGGCGATGGTCGTGAACGACTGCCGAAAAGTATGGCGACCGTGAAAGGTTTCGCCCAAGGACTTGAGAATTTTGGCCGCCACCAAAACGACAACGACGGAAATGATCGCCTGGATGAACTCATAGACGACGGCCTCTCCCACTGGGAATTTCCGCAGCGATTGATATTCGGCGCCCACCCGCCATTTGCCTTTCACCACCAGCCCGTATCCTTCAACCGCACCCGCCAGCAAGATCATCGGCAGGAGATACGTCAGCAAGATCATCCCGACGCTGCGTTGCGCACGTACGACCTTCTCCCACGCTTGCACCGGTTCAAATATCAGTAGGAACGCCTTGATCATCAGAGCGCAAAGAAATATCCAGCCAACAACCAAAAGACAATCAAATATCCGCCGCGTTCAAGTTGCCGGGCGCATCTCAGTTTCTCGCAGGGTGGAAAGCGGAGTGAGGGAAGAGCAGTGACCAGCGACCGTTGCGCCAGAAGGTTTCCAAACAGAGCAAGGACTCATCTCCATTTTGACTCCAGAACTGACCGGGTCGTTTGAACCGACATTGATACTGGCGACACGTCGCTTCCACCGGACCACTCCCGATGGGTTCTCCTGCCCGGCGACCCGCCCGATAATCCATCCGCCCCTGATGTTCACGGAAGTATTCCACTTCCTTGGTGATCGCCGTGGCCCGGGTTCCGCCGGGCAGTGTGGCGAGGGCCTCTTCCAGTTGCCCGATCACTTTGACGGACGATTCGTGCTTGAGCTGGCGCACCAGCGGCTTGAGCCAGGCCGTGAGTTTCGCTTTGTCCTCGCCGACAAGCGCCCGGCCCACCGCCGCCAGATGTTGCACCGCGTGGTAGAAGTCCAACCGCTGGCGCGCTTGCGGCCAGCGGTCGTCAGCCAGCCGCCAGAGCCACACGGCCCCATCCCCAATGACCAGCGCCCCGGCCGCTTGGCCCAGCCCGCGCCGCAGGGCTTCGGCATGCATCTGTTCGCGCAAGGCATCCAGTCCGGAGCGCGTGGCGACAAAACCGCGTTCGCTGATGACGGGGCGGCCACCGGTCGTGCGCCCGCGTTGATCCAGCCGAAAACAGGTGCCGGTATAAACCCAGTGCCAGCGTTCGGGTTCCTGGCCCGCACGCCGCCCAACGGCGGTTTGGCCCCAACCGTCGCGTTCGCGAATGTTCCACGCGTCCAGTTGGATGATCATTTGATAGGGTTCGAGCGTGAGTTCCAGCTGGCGCTGCTCCGTGGCGGCTTGCTGGTCCAGTTGCGTCCGCAGCGCTTGGGCACGCTCGCCTTGGCGCTTGGCTTCGCGATCGAGGGTGGCGCGCGGAAGTTTGATGCCAGTCAGGTGTTCGAGCACGGCGCCAGCCTCTTCCACGGGCATCTTGCTGGCCAGCAGGGCTGCCATGTCTTGCACCGCGGGCGAGTAGCCGGCGCTTTCCTCCAGCCCGAGGACAGCGTCCGCAGGGGTGCGCCATTTGCGGCAGCGTTTGCAGTAGCCGCGTCGGCGCTGGATGGTGATCGAACCGTAGCGGGACGCGAAGGTGCGGGCGTGACCACTGGAACAGCGGGTGAGCTTGTGGCCGCACACCGGACAGGTCGGCGGGGTGGCGTCAGCCTTGGCTTGCGCACCACGTTCGACCGCCTGACGGAGCAGTTCCTGGACGTCGTGCGCGGCCTGCACTTCCAGATGGCCAAGGTTTTGGTCGCTGGCTTGGACAAGTTGTTGGATGGAACGATCCAGCGCGCACGCCGCTCGGGCAGCCAGCACCGCCAACGGTTCGGCCCGGACCGGAAGGCAAGGAGCAATGGAAACAGACTCAAGGCAAGTCGTCTTCATGCCGGAGCTTACACCACCCTGCAAGAAAATGAGATGCGCCC
>WBZT01001840.1_pt1 | contig 15234 bp, 14 predicted proteins | sample 5204241 | NCBI WGS metagenome assembly WBZT01 (sample SAMN12344358, study PRJNA552823) | activated sludge metagenome | biome: Activated sludge suspended growth; feature: Nitrification reactor; material: Wastewater; isolation source: activated sludge from nitrification reactor of wastewater... | reverse complement strand
ATGAGCTTCGTGGATTCGCCACAGATATTTATTGCGGTGCTGCAGCCTGTGGAACATGTACACATAAATATCATGCGTGATAACAAAAAAGACCACCTGCAGCCAAATGGGCCACTCAGAAAGCAGCCTGTATTTTGATAACCCGGAAAATAAATCGAGATACTCAATGAAATAGGAGATCAACAAACCCAGAATGAAACTTTGAACAAACGTATATAGTACGAAATCATTAAAGAAGCCTTCCCTGAAGAATTTCTGCCCTTTGTTATATGGAATAACCCTTTCCAGCAAAACCAATACAAGAGCAGCAAAAACAATGATCCCGAAATTCAGCAGCCTGAAACTATCAATACTCATTACGCAGCTTTTTCTACTTCCTTTTTTTGTACTTTTCTTAATTTTCTGAGCGAACTAAGCTCACTATCATAAACTCTTTTAATTCCGTCACCCATAGCCTTCTCAATATCGCGTATATCATTCACAAGCTTATATAACCCCATGATCTCAACTGATGCCGACTGGTCTGTTCCCCACATTGAACGGTCAAGGGTTATATGCCTTTCTACAAAACATGCACCCATTGCAACTGCCGCCCATGTTGTTGAAAGCCCGACTTCATGTCCTGAATAGCCTATAGGTACATTGGGAAATGTCTCCTTCAATGTATGTATCATTCTGAGATTAAGCTCAGAGGGTTTGCAGGGATAAGTTGATGTTGAGTGCGCAATAAGCAGATTTTGTTCGCCAAGGCATTTAACCGCGGCTTCAATTTCATCAAAAGTTGACATACCTGTAGAGATCATAACCGGTTTGCCCGTAGCCTTCAGTTTCTCAAGCAGCTCCATATCAGTGATCGACGCCGAAGCGACTTTGTAAACCGGCGGATCAAACTGCTCGATGAAATCGATACTGGGTATATCCCAGCAGGATGCGAACCAATCAATTCCTTTTTGGCGGGCATACTGGTCAATTTCAAAGTATTGCTTCATTGTGAATTCAGTCTTCCTCTTGTAGTCAATGTAGGTCATTCTGCCCCAGGGTGTATCTCTTTCAACCAGCCACTGGTCATGCGGCACACAAAGTTCCGGCGTCCGCTTCTGGAATTTTACAGAATCTGCACCGGCAAAAACTGCACCGGCTATCATCTTTTTTGCAATATCCATACTGCCGTTATGGTTAATACCAATTTCAGCAATAATGTAAACAGGGTGCCCATCACCCACTGTTTTTTCGCCAATTTTCACTGCGGGTTTTTCCATATTATTTTTCATTTAATTGTATTTTCAAGAATTGAATCAGGAATTTCGAGCTTTCCTGTCCTGGAATAAATTATCAATTCGGCAAAATCCCTAATAGCCCCGTTTCTGCCGCGGCTATCTGTTATAAAATCGGTTATTTGTTTGATCTGAATGACGGCATCAGCGGGGCATGCAGATAGCCCTGCCATTTTTAGAACTTCAATATCATTTGTATCATCACCTATATACGCAATTGACTCAAAATTAAGTTCCTTCTTTGCTGCAATGAATTCAAACACTTCGCCTTTATTTTTTACACCCATATACAATTCTGTAATTCCCAGCTTTTCAGCCCGCGTTCTAACCGATCCTGAAACTTCACCTGTAATGATGCCGGTTTCAACACCTGATAGTACCCTTAATCTTTCCACGCCCATTCCGTCACGGATTGAAAATCTTTTAAGCTCTTCACCTCTTTCAGAATAATAAACACCGGTATCAGTTAAAACCCCATCACTATCAGTAAGCAGGAGCCTGATCTTCGATGCCTTTTCTATCAATTCAGGCTTAAGATTTTTGAAATTCAGCATATAGTCCATCCTCCGTCAACTATTAAATTTGCTCCTGTCATATAACCGGAAGCTTCACTTGCTAAAAATACGATAGCTCCTTTATAGTCACCGGGTGCCGCCATTTTTCCAAGCGGAGTCCTTTGCGAATACTTTGTTATGAAATATTCCTCCTGCCCGTTTTCAACCCCGCCGGGTGAAAGCGCATTAACCCTGATGCCTTCTTTACCCCAATATGAAGCCAGGTACTTAGTAAAAGCGATTATTCCACCTTTGGATGTAGAATAGACCGGTGATTTAAAAAATGGCTGTGAGCCGTCCGGGCGCTTGTATAGATTTTGATCCGGGGCAACTGTACCGTAAGTAGATGCAATGTTTATTATACTTCCGGACCTTTTTTCAAGCATAAGCTTTCCCAGCACCTGTGAACAAAGGAAGACCCCGGTAAGATTGACTCTTATGGATTTCTCCCACATTTCGACCGGGTAATTCTCGAATTTTGAGTTTTCGAACGCCGAGTTTTTGTTTTCGAACATATCATTAATTGCCGCATTATTAACCAGTATATCAAGCTTTCCGAATTTCTGAAGAATGAAACTCCTGAGATTCCTGATGCTGTTCAAAACCGTTACATCAAGCTGAAAACCGAATGCGGGGCCGGGAAGCATCGCAGCAAATTTGTCGCACTGCTCTCTTTCAAGATCACATACAATAACCGCTGCACCGGCTTCTGAAAGAGCGATACAATGCTGCTTACCAAGCAAGCCCAGCGCGCCGGTAACAACTGCCACCTTTCCGGTGAGAGAGTACAAACTTCCAACTGTCAATGATTCACGTTCAGTACTGTTCATAGTATTACAATTAACATAAGCAGGAATATCATAGCCAGCAGGTAAACCGTAAACTGCAGGCTGTAAGATCTTATAGTCTTCTGCTCATTCATGCCGCTGCACCTGTTTTTGGTTTAGTATTAAAGTTTCCTGTTTTCCTGAACACAGGTTCAAGCACTTCTCCCCTGATCTGCGTTTTAACATTATTATCTTCCACTGCGTCATTGAGAATTATCAGGGCTTCTTTGTAAGCGTCAAGTATGTGCTCTATATCACGCTCGGAGTGAGAGTAACACATGTTGTGGAAACCTGACCAGATAATTCCTCTTTTGATCAACTCCTGCTGAACAAGCGATTTCATTTCAAGCGGATCGCCGGCTGACTTATCAAAAGTGACCATAGACCTTACATTTGGTCCAATACACCTTGAATAATCAATACCAAGCTCTTTAACAATGCTGTTATAGCCTGCCTTCAGCCTTTCACCCGCTGAAGAAAGCCATGAACTTACATCCTTTGAGATCATGGTTTCAATAGTTGCTTTAGCTGCGGCAAGTGAAAGCGCTTCACCTCCAAATGTGGTATAGAAGAACACTTGTTTATCAAGCAGCTGCATTATCTCTTTTCTGCCCGTTAGTGCCGAGAGCGGCATGCCGTTAGCAATAGCTTTGGAAAAGCATGCAAGGTCAGAATCCACGCCATAATACTTCTGAGCGCCTCCCGGGTGAAGCCTGAATCCTGTCCACATTTCGTCAAATATCAGTAGAGTGCCTGTGCGGTCGCATAGCTCTCTCAGCTTTATCAGAAAATTATCGCGCGGTTCTTCGAAAACTACCGGCTCAAGTATGATGCATGCTGTGTTCTCATCAATGGATTCTTCAACTGAATCAATATCATTGTAATCAAAAGTATATACCTGGTCATTTACAGATTTTGGAATACCAGCGTTCCTATCGGTGACCGAAATGTACCAATCGTGCCACCCGTGGTAACCGCAGCAAAGTACCTTCTCTCTCCCGGTAAATGCGCGGGCCAATCTGACCGCTGCGCTTGTTACATCACAGCCGGTTTTGCTGAATTTTACCATATCAGCATTCGGCACAACGCTGTTTATCAGACCGGCAACTTCTGCTTCCAGCGGATGCATCATTGAAAAAGTTATACCGTTGCCAAGCTGCTCAATGATTGCTTTATCAACAACATCATAGCAGTATCCCAGGGAAATCGGCCCGATACCCATATTAAGATCGATATATTCGTTGCCGTCAACATCCCAAACATGCGAACCCTTGCCTGTAAACAGGAATTTGGGAGCCACACCCTTAACATACTGCCCCGGCCCTTTAGCCAGGGTTTGTGTGCAGGAAGGGACCAGGTTGATCATTTTTTTATAGATCAAATCTGAGATTTCAATCGAAGGAAACTGCCTGTTGAAACTAACTGTATTTGCCATGACTATATTAAACTTCTTACGCTTAAGATTTCCGAATTTTTTTCCGTGTAACTCTGCTGTATTTTCTCGGCGATCGCCATACCGGTGAAATTCTCGTACTTCAATACATCATCCAGCAGGGCAGGCTTAAACCACTTGTTTTCCATAGCTATTGGAAGCACATTGTTCATAATGTTATGTTTCAGGAAAACTTCTCCAACAATTGAGTAGAGCCCCCCGGTGAGGAAATGGTCTTCCAGTGTAACTACCATAGATGTTTGGTGCGCCGCATTTATTATAGCTTCTTCATCAACAGGCTTAAGTGTACGCATATTCAGCAGCCTTACGCTTATTCCCTTTGTTTCCAGCATTATCATTGCCTCATACGCCTGCCTGAGGAGCATTCCGTATGTAATTATTGTTATATCGTCGCCATCGTTTATCATTTCGGCTTTTCCCATCCGGAAACTCCGGTCATGCTGCATTGCGGGCTTAAGGTTGTTGTATCTTATGTAACAAGGCTGGCTGCTGAGCAATACTGTTTCCAGGCCTATCAGCATATCTTCTTCATCTGCAGGCGCAAACACATTCATGTTGGGTATTCCCCGCATGATGGAAATATCTTCAAGCGCCTGGTGAGTAGGGCCATTAGCCTCAGAAAGAAACCCTGCAACACCGCCAACCATTTTAACCGGAAGCGCCGGAATTCCAATATCAGTCCTTATAAATTCAAATGCTCTCATTGTAAGAAATGCAGCCAAAGCATGAGTAACCGGAATTCTGCCGCGCAGGGCTAGTCCGGCAGCGATACCAGTCATGGTTTGCTCGGTTATGCCGGTATCAATAAATCGTTTACCAAGCTTAAGCGGCAGGTTCCTGATGGCTGCCCTGTTTTCAGCGGTCAGTACCATCAGTCTGTCATCTCTTAAAGCAATGTCATATATAAAATTCTCGTAGCTCATCTATCTGACTATTAAAGTTTCGGATTCTATTTCGGTAATTTTGCCGCCGGAAAGCTCGTTCAGCAGGCTATCAACCTCTGCTGAATTAAAATTGCAGAACCACCGGTCAGCCCGTTCCTGGATGCTTGGCAGACCTTTGCCTCTTACGGTTTTTGCAATTACCACACTTGGTTTCAGATTTGCAAATGGTACAATCTCAAAAACTCTGTTCAGGTCATTGAAATCATGGCCATCTGCCGTGTAAACGTTTAAGCCAAAGGCACGGAATTTTTCATCAAGCGGTTCAAGGGGTATCAGGCTTTCTGTTCTTACATTTGCCTGGAATTCATTCCTATCGATTATTATCACCATATTATCAAGCCTGTAAGCTGAAATAACCAGCAGCGCTTCCCAAACAGAGCCTTCATTCAGCTCTCCATCACCCAGCATAACAAAGATCTTATTCCTGCTTTTTCTCATTTTGCAGTCAATTGCTACACCGGCAGCCACTGAAAGCACGTGACCCAGTGAGCCTGAATGAAATTCAACTCCGGGAATATTCCGGTTTGGATGCCAGTAGATATCGTCGTTAGTTTTAAGGTGATTCGCAAGCCTTGATGGTTCTATCAATCCTGTTTCGGCAAATGCACCGTATAGTGCGGGCACGTCATGACCCTTTGAAAGGAAAAGATAGTTCCTCTCCGGATCATTCACATTTTCGGGGGAAATGTTCATTATTTCGCTATAGAGATATACAAGAATATCAGCGCATGAAAGTGAAGCGCCGGTAAAACAGCCCCCACCTGTTGACATCCTGATAATATGTTCTCTTACTTTAAATGACCTTGCTGAGAGCAAGGCTGTCTTTTCCTGTGTTAATTCCATTAATGGTCCTGTTATTGTTTCTTTGGGTGAGTTTGAAAGCTCTGGGATCATGAGCGAATTTTGAGTACCAGGAGATGCCTCTCAAATGAGCATTGATCTCCCAAATTTGCCGCCTCAAGTACAGCAGATCCAGTATGTCATCAAGCGTGAAATATGGATCGGCATAGTAAAGATTTTCGAATACTTCCCTTATAAATTCGTAATCTTCACGGTAATCAAGCACAAACCTGTGCGATAGAGAATAGTCTAGGCCTCTTTCCCACTCAACATTTCCAATCCGGAACTTCCCCGGGTTGCTCCACATATATGGTGTTGTATGCTCTCTTTCATAATCTTCTTCTGCAAATTTGTTCGTAAGGTATAACGCATTGAATGAAAATACTTCAACATCATTTCCATCGGGATACGTTGGGGGATGCAGGTTGCTGACGTAATCATATTTCAGCCTGTTTTTTACAAAATAGTCGATAGTTCTATCAATTACTGAGGGGTCAATCAGCGGGCAATCCGAAGGAATTTTAACCACTACATCTGCAGAATATTTTACTGCTGCAAGGAAATGCCGCTGTACAAGGTCGTTGGTGCTGCCCCTGAAACAATCAACCTCCATTGTACTGCAAAGGGATTCAATTACGTCATCATTACTTTCATTAGTTGTAGCTACTACGATCCTGCCCTTAAGATGCGAGCGTTTTACTCTTTCGATCATATGCTCAAGCATCGTTTTCCCGGCAGCTTCAAGCAATACTTTTCCCGGCAGTCTGCCGGAGCCTGTCCTGGCCTGTATCACTGTCACGATATTCAATAGTCGGTTTTTCATTTTATTTATTCTATGCCGCGTCTCCCGTTATGCCTGCACCATAATCTTCTTCAAAAGCCCTGCTGCTTGAGGAAATGGTTGTATCATATACAGGATCAAATTCTATCCCTTCGGCTAATGCAATACAAAGCTTTGCAATCTTTTTTCCGGAAGTACCGCCATTTTGAATTGGGACCAACTCCCTGAGCTTACTTACTGGAAAATCTGAATACACTTCTTTCTCCAAAGCCATTCCAACATAAACAACAGAAGAAAACTTGGTTATCAATACTTCTGAATTCGCGATCATATGATTAGTATTTCCGGAGGTAAATATCTTCGCCTCGGGGGCATACTTTTTTATTTCCTTTTCAGCTCTACGAAAATTCTCATTGGGATGCAGCTTAAAGATGAGGTCTCTTCCGCAGGCTATATCCAATGCCTTATAGATCGTCTTTTTCCTGTTTTCGTATTTAAAGGTCTCCCTTGCATCACTTGTAGCTGCGAGTACATATCCACTGTATGGGAAATCATTTCTAAGGTATGAGCTTACATTATCAAAGTTTGGGATACCTGTAACGCAAATCCTGCGCGGGTCAACCCCCTGTTTAATGAAATGTTCAGCGTATCCGTTTGAAGCAACGCAAAAAATATTATATGCATGGGAAAGCCCTGCTGTTGAAGTGCTGGCAAGATATCTTGGGAGACCCAAATACCGGGAAGCATAGTAAAAAATGTTTATAGGGTCTGTCATGCCTTCCTGCACAAGAATTATCTTTTTTCCCCTGATATTTCTCTGAATAATAAGGTCTGATGAAGTTATAACAAGATCATAATCATTGGCATTACCTTCAAAATCAACTTTAAGCCCGTGATTGGAGCAGTATTCTATGGCTCTATTTTGATGGTGTCTGCCAATAACAGTAAAATTAAGCAGGTTAGCCTTGTAAAGAGCTTTAAGAAAGCCATCACAGTAGTAGGGTGTATAATAACAATCATAGTCAGTGAGATGCTTTCCCACTTCATGCATCATTGTTGTTTGATTGTTAGAACCGCATATTAACAGAACTTTCTTCTTTTCTTTCAATGTGTATTGTTTTTACAAAAAAACACATTTTTGATGAAAGCAGTGTTATGATTTTCTTAATTTGATATTTTTCTTCTGTGCAGAGGATATTAAGAGTGATAAAAGGACATTAAGAATGAAAAGAAAGTGTTAAGAGAATGCCAATAATCAAAACAGGATGACCCCTTAAGAAAGGATCACCCCGTTTTCAAAGTGTGATTCTGAGTTATCATGCATCCGCCTGGTACGGTCTCCAAACTATACCTGCCGCGTATGCAAACTCCTGTTATAAAGCCCGGCCAAAAAATAAAACCGGATAATTAAAGCCTAATAGTTAACTTCGCCGTTTATGTGAAGTTCCTTATCTAGTATAGAACCGTTCGGACTAATCACAGTACCGTGACATATATAACAGTTGGTCTCATTCATAAATGCAAAATGAGGAGCTGTAAATACACCGTTCACCTGCGGAGTCGGGTTTCCTGAATTCGGGTCACCATGACAGGTTCCGCATGTAACGCTTCCTGCATTAGTCCAAATGCCAATGGCATCTACATTGCCTTCTTTGAAAGTACCATGGCAATACACGCTTGAGCATGTAGCTGTATTTCTATCCCAGGTTGGATTTGGCCTTATCGGGCCGCTCAAAGTGTCATAAGCCCTTGTTCCAAACACAATTTCAGCAATTCCATCCGGATTAGGGCCGATATGGTTAGGATCATCAAAGCCGTTTATATCCCTGTGACAGTCTTCGCAGCTAAGGGCGGCGCCGTAGGTTGTGTACCTGTGGCTCATATGCATACCTACACTAACAGAAGATGTCAGAGTATCACCGTTTAAGGCTGCAGGCGGATTTGCATGTTCACTGTTGCCATGACAGGTTCTGCAGTTTTCCGGTCCGTTGCTGTTTGAGTGGCAGCCCAGGCAGCTTGAGCCGGAAGTTCCGCCGGAGTAATCTCCTCCGTGGCAGGTTTTACACTGTGATAGATCCCATTTATGCGTTGAAATGTATTTGCCATGAAAATTCTCAGAAGCGGGATTGCTCCATCCAACTGCATGGTTCCTGATCTCCGGAGCTAAAGTTACGCTGTTATCAAGCTCACTGCATCCCTGGTAAACAAGGATCGTAGCAAGAAGCACAACAAAAGACCCGTAAAACAATATTAACTTTTTCATTTCATGTGAAATTATTTTATTAGTTTCCCGTAATCAATACATACAAAACCCGGCTCATCAATTATTGTGGCAGTAGCCGCAGAATCCCCTTCCGGGCACACCATTCGGCTTTGCATTTGCATCTGTATGGCAGCTATAGCAGTTTGCACCTTCGGTATCATGCCAAATGCCCTTTTCATCTCTCATAAACCCGGATTCATGTGTCTTGGGATTTGTACCCTTCACCCCGTCATTATCAAAGTGACATTTAACACATGCGGGGTCTCTTCCTTCAACATCATGGCATGATGCGCAAGATTCAATATCTTTTCTTGCAAGATCAGAATGCAGCCCGCCGCCTGTGTTGACACCGAATGTTGTGAATCCGGCGACCTGGTGGCTTGTAGGTGTAATACCCGTTACAAGCTCGCCGCCATTTTGATGGCACTCTGCGCAGAAATTAGTAGTTTCGTGGCAGGTTTTACATTCAAAGCTCTTTTGGTTAGCATCAAGTCCGTGTGTAAATTTATAATTCAGCGTATGAGCTGTAGTAAGCTTCTGGAGCGCGGTCCTGTCAGTTCTCACGCCGGTCTCTTTGGTATAATAAGGAGCATAAAAACCCTCCTTTGTATTATTGCCGTTAAAGCTTACCGGTGAGTGGCATGCCTGGCAGAAGTTATCGCTGTGGCACATCATACAGTTGTTCTTTCCGCTGGTCATATCCGAAACCTTGTGTTCGTTCAGGAAGTTCGGGCTGCGGTGATCCTGCGGTGTAAGATTTGTGAGATTGCTGTGGCAGCCTTCGCAATTGTTTGAGGCTTTCTGTGTATTGTGGCAGCTATAGCAGGTTTCCATTTTCGGGAATCCGGCTGCGCTTTCCTTCGAGAATTTTACATTATCCAGCCCTGTGTGGCAATCAACACACTGTTTCTTTTCTGATTCAATATGCTGCTTATGCGAAAATATGATCTCGGTTTTTGAAGTCTTCAGCTTCTTATATACACCGTCATAATGGCAAAGGTTACATGTTTTCTGGTCATTAACATCATGGCAGCCGGAGCAGTTCGCTTTCTTTGGATTCAGGTTATCCTTCGAAGAAACCGAGCTAACTGCGCCTGCATGGCAATCTTCGCATTTTACACCAGCATCTTTTACATGGAGCTTATGATCGAACTTAATGAGCTTGCTGTTATCATATCGTACAGCTTCGTTCTTTGAGTCTGAAAAGACCTTCGTAACTGTATTCCTGTTCAGGCTATTCACATCTTTAACAAGATAGGCCGTTGTGCTCAGGAAAATGAATATACCGGCTAGAAGAAAAATATATAGTTTAGTTATTTTCATTTCACTTTTCCTTTATAATTTCCTGAAAAGCCAGTAGCTGAAACCTACAAGGCATCTTGCGTCAGATTTATAGATCCTGTTAATTAAGAACTGTCCCTGCACATCAACAGAAAACTGCGGCATAGGCCTGAATGTTACTCCAAGCTGTCCGCTTAAAGCGTTAACCTTATCAACTTCATAGTCGCCTAGCTTGTAATTGGAATAGTTGACCGAAGCTGATGCGGACACTTTATCTTTATATACATCTTTCTGGAAATATGCCGATACACCATCCGACTCGCCTGAATATCCCATGTATCTCGTTACAGTTAAACCATAGTTCGGATGAGTGAAGCCAGCCTGGATTTTTACTGAGCTTGATTTCTCTGTAACAGAAGAATTAAGCTGGCTGCCCATATCCATTATATGAAACAAAACAACCCCTACCCTGCCGTATATATTTATTCCGTTCTTTAGAGTGTAATCCAGCCCGCCTGATATCTCCTGGTTCTTGTTATAGTTGAACACGCCGAAAATACTGTTGTAGCTGAAATGCGGTTCGCGGTAAACATATTCGGCAAATCCTCTCAATTCATTGTTGATCTGTACCCTAACATTCGCCTCCGCCCGGAAAAGCTTTTTCTGCCCCACATCAAAATATGCTTTCGCAAAAAAGTTATGCTTTACAAGGTAAGTATAGTTCACGTCCAATCCAACAAGCTGTTCAGCAGGTCCGTCGAAAGTTATGGTTCTTTCAACCAAGTTATACAGACTATCGGCGCGGAATGTTGTGTATGATTCCGGAGTACGCTTTTTGTTTGAATAGCTGAGAGAAGCCATCAGGTCTTTGACCCCATAGTAGCTGAACATTGCCCCGAAATGGTAGTTCTTTTTCACTTCAGGGTACTTGCTGAAATCATAATTATACGGAGCGAGGGCCCCTCCGTATAAGCTGAACTGGTATTCTTTGTTCTTGCCGGCTTTCACCTTCAGGTTCAATCCATCCAGAGTGCCCCGGCCTGTTCCGGCAAAGATATTTTGCCTTCCAAGCTTCACATCAAGCACACCAAACAGGTTTGACCCTTTGATATAGGCGTTGTAGAACCTGTATGCAAAGCCCCTGCCCACTTTGTGGATAACATCTTCTTCAGTCTGGGCAAGTGTATTAAAGCTCCACTGCCCGCCGCTTACCTCCAGAAGATAATTCTGGTATCCTCTCAGGTGAGTTGTTTTGGCGCTTGATTCATTTGAAAGACTGTCAATTCTCTGCCAGCCGTAAAAATAGTTGTTAAACCTTAAATTTACTGTTTGAGCATAAAGCCCGGATGAAACCAGCATTGCTGCAAGCAGTAATAACAGTTTAGGTTTCATTTCATTTTAGTTTAGTGAATAGTTCCTGATCGTATTTAGCCTTACGGTTTTTTGTGCTGGATCTTAGCCCACATTTCATCATAGTTAAAGCTCTTAAAAGTCGGGCTTTCAGAATTATGGCATGTTGTACAGAAAGCGGCTTTATCATCATGAATAATGAGGCCGTTCTCTTTTGCTTTTTCTTTGTCTTTCATTATCGAAAGCTTTTTGTACTCAGAACCCGCACCGTGGCAAGTTTCGCACTGTACACCGTCTTCTTTGCTGAATGTCGATTCCAGCTCTGAAGGATCGATATCTTTGCCCAGCACATGGCATTTTAAACATGCCGGTGTTTCAGCAGCAGGTGTTGTGAAGCCTTTATCTTTAGCTATCTTATCAGCTTCAGGTGTCTGAAGTGTTTTAAAAGCCTGTGAGTGCTTGCTGCTCTGCCATATATCAAGCTGTTTACCCTGTGCATCTGTTTTGTGGCAAGCGCCTACGCAGGTTTGAACGCCAACGTATTTTCCGGTTGCTGCTTTATGAGCATAGCTTTCAAAGCTGAAGCTGTATGCTGCAAATGCTGCAACAACAAGCAGAAGGATTGAGATCTTTGTTTTCATTTTTTTTACCTCGTATTAATATGAATATGATTGGTTTATTATTTTTATTTTACAAAATTCTTCAGTTTCTTTTTCTTCTCGTTCAATACCGTTGTTATAAGGTCATAATTATGAACATAAATACTCGGATGCGAGTTTATCTGGTTGAGTATCTTTTTCGCGTCTTCAACTTCAGCTTTATCTTCATTGCTCAGTTCCATGGATTTTGACTTCTGTATCAATTCACTCAGCTCGCCTGAAATTTTCTTGACATCTGTTTTCCATTCGCCCATTTGTTCATCGTATCCGGCTTCATGGCATTTAAGGCAAATCATCTTATCAGGCTTCACAACATTATCAGCAGATAAATGACAATCACCGCAGCCTGCGCCGGCAGTTTTCATAAAATCAGGCTGGTTCTTGCCGAACACATTTCCGTTATACACCTGTTCCTGGAACTTATGGCATTTTGCACAGCTCTCATTGGATTTGCTTTGCGAATGATGACAACTGTTGCAGCTTTGTTTGGTTACGGTAAGCACACCATGCTTCTGTTCATTGGAATGGCACTTGTTACATGTTATTTTATTATCAACTATATGCTTATTGTGCGAGAAATTCATATCGAATTTCTTAACATTGATCTCCTGGATACCCGAGTGGCAGCTGTAACATTCATTCGGAATGAACTCCGATGCTGAGCTGAATTCAGGAAGCGAATTTGCCGAGCCAATCGTGGAAAGCGCGTTCTTCATAAGTCCGTAAGCGCCTATCAGCAGCTTATCTGCAAACTGGATATTATGGACGCTTTTGCCTATCTCCACAATTTTAATGTTATGTTCAGCCTGTTTGAGAAGTTCTTCAGCCTGCGGCTTTTTATCACTTGTGCTTTTTGAAACTATCGGCACTACAGTTTTATAAATAGAGTTTATAGTTGCAACCCTTTTTGTTGTACCTGCTTTCCATTGCTCTACAAGGTTGTCATACCCTTTGCCATGGCACTTATCGCAGGCTTTGCCGCCTGATTTCGAAGTGCTTATATCCATCCTGTCCATTTCATGAAATACATGACAGCCGCGGCAGTTTATTCCATTCATGAACATTGCGCTGGGAGATTTCTCTACATTAAATCCGTTTTCGCCTGTGTACAAACTCACCATTTGTGTGTGCGCGTTAGAATGGCATGATTGACAATCCGGCGGAGCAGTCGGATCCATTTTCTGCACCTTATGCTCGATCTGGCTGTGGCACGTAAAACACTTCATGCTGTGTTTTTTGATATGCGTTTCATGCATCAGCTTTGTATCAGTGAATTTTTCAAGCCTTTCGGTCTCAAAATGACACTGGAAGCATCTTTCCTTTCCTACACTACCATTGCCGGCGACTGTATTTGAATGACAATCCAGACAGTTAAATTTGTTTTCAACTACATTTGTATGGTCATACCTGAAGTTTGCCATCTCCTGCTTGGTCTTGTTTTCCCAGCTATGACAGGTTTTGCAGTCTGCCATTTTATCAAATTTATGCTCAGGGTCATCTGACTTTTTGAAATGACACGTAAAGCATGTTGCCTCTGTAACTTCAATATGAGAGCCCTGTACCACCTGTGAATGGCAGCTTGTGCACTTAAGCGTTTTGCCTCTTCGCTGTTCCTGCAGGTGATTCTTGTGGCTGAACATCACTCCCTTAAAGTTATAGGTTGAGTCTTTGATGCTCTGCATCACATGGCAGCCTGAGCGGTCACATGTGTTATCGGGAATTTCGGCCCATGGTTTGCGTTTTTTGTATGATTGCGAAACGTAGCTTACGATCTGAACAAGTCCATTTAGCTTTCCGCGGATTGTACCGGAGATCCCCGGTTCAAAATGGCATTCCACACAATCAACTTTATTATGCGCGCTGGTGCGCCAGCTCTGGTAGAAGGTCTCCATGTAATGACATGTGGGACAAAACGCCGGCCTTGAAGTGTACTCCGCAGAGCCTGCAAGCAGCAGAAGGAAAAGCCCTAAATATATACCCGTAAAAAGCAAAAACCTCTTGTATCCTCTAACTTTCTTAAAAAAACGGACACTTTTCAGTTCTTTGGGTTCTTTATTTTGTTTTTCAGCAGACTGATTTTGATCTTCGCTCATTATGTAGAATATTTTTTAACTGCTGCGTTTTCCAGTATTCCGGCTGCTCTTCGGAATACCGCGCTTTATGTTTTGTTATTCTTTTTCCTGTTTGTTTTAATATCGGTTTTAGCGGGATTCTCTTTTTTTACATCCTGCACTTCGCTCTTTTTTATATCCTGTGCTTCGCTCTTTTTTATATCCTGTGCTTCGCTCTTTTTCATATCCTGTTCTTCGCTCTTTTTTAACTCTGCTTCTTCGATATCCTGCGGGTTTGCTGCTTCACCCTTTGGCTTGCCGGTTTCATCTTTTGCTTCAAGTGTTGTATCTGCGTTAACTGGATCAGTTGACTGCGTTTCTTCACCTTTGAGCGCGGCATCGATCTGCTCAAGCTCAAGTGGATGTTCATTTTCCATCTGGTGGCGGGTCAGGTAACCTTTAGACCAAGCCTTATTCATCGGGTAAACATCCGGATTCAGGAATATAAAATAGAAATGCCACACAAGTATTGCCAGGGAAGCAAGTATAGCTTCGTAATAATGAATAGTGGTGGAAATATCCATTCCGGTTGTACCTACAAATTTCAGGAAGAAATTTTCGAACCAAAGTATGAAACCCGTTGCGCCCATGATAACAGTACCCCAAACAACAGCCCAGTATTCCATCTTTTCCATGTAGCCAAATCTGCCGTACCTGGGCTTTTCATCATTTTTCCCCATAAGGTAGAGCATTGAATCCCTGAAATCAACCAGGTCTTTCTTAGTCGGCAGGAAATCGCGGATAAGCTGCTTCCCTCTCGGTACGAACAATATATAATAGAGGTGGTAAATTGATGCGCCGATCATCACAATAGATGCTATCCTGTGAACCACACCCCTTGCTTCAAATGCATTTTCACCGATTATCCATACAATCCATTTCACCCAAAATGCTTCA
>WBZT01001839.1_pt1 | contig 15250 bp, 14 predicted proteins | sample 5204241 | NCBI WGS metagenome assembly WBZT01 (sample SAMN12344358, study PRJNA552823) | activated sludge metagenome | biome: Activated sludge suspended growth; feature: Nitrification reactor; material: Wastewater; isolation source: activated sludge from nitrification reactor of wastewater... | reverse complement strand
CAGCTCAAGATACAAAAAGATCACGAGGAGTCGCAGGCAGAGCAGAAACCGAATCCGAAGGTCTATTACGCAAACAACAGGGTGCTGCTCAGGCTGTGGAGCTATGTGGGTTCTACAACACATATAACTCTTTGTATAGCTGCCGCGCTTCTTAACAACATGGAAGCTTTCCTTATAATCTGCATTTTGCCTTTAAATTTGCTTATGATAGCACTATTTTTAGTGCAGAAAAGAGTTAACCGGGTTGTTATATAACAACCGGGTTATTAAAGTAACTAAATTTAATCTAATTTTACAGCCATGAGCCCAAAGAAATATTTTAATATCATTTTGGTTCCTGTGCTGCTGGTTATTTCGTTTCTGGCAGCAGGATGTTTTGATGTTAAAAGGGAAATACAGATGAACCCGGACGGAAGCGGTTTGGAAAACATGTATGTAACTCTTGATAAGGAATTTTTTGAGCGGATGAATATACTTGCCACAAGCGATGCAACCGGCAAATGGAAAAAGAGGGCAGATAGCGTTAACGATAACTCAATGATAGAGAACCGAATAAAAATGGACATGCAGAGAGTAGGCGGAACTTCGGTTAAAGAAGTGAAAGTAACATCCAATGCAGACGGCTCCAAAGAAGTATATCTGCAGTATCATTTTGATGAACCTGCGATCCTGATCAAAGTTATCAAAGAATTGACATTTACATGGAGTAACCAGCTCCCGGTGCAATTCAGCACGCTAAAGTTTCAGTATGATGAGGGCGACCTGCTGTTTAAGCATACCACCCGCAAGGCAGAGCGCAGCTTCGATGACGAGCTTATGAACAGTGTGTTCAGTCCGACCTACGCTAACAAAAAAGTAACCTACAGCATTACATTCCCGTTTGATGTTAAGGAATCAAATGCCATGACATCAAGCGGTAATACTCTGACGTGGGAAATGTCCATGGATAACATCATGTTCAACCAGCAGACCGATACAGCTTCGATGGTTAAGGACGCGACCCTGGAATTGACCTATGCCGAAAAGATCGACCGCTCTGTTGGTAAAGTGAGCCAGAAGGAAAATCCGCTGATAAGGATACAGGTTTACAACCGCAATCAGGAGCCCGTAAAGATCGGGACCGGTGTAGTTCTGAAAGACGGGCTGCTTGTTACCAATTTTGAGCTTATGAACCTGATAGAAGGTGCCGGCTATTTCAGTGTAATTCTGCCGTCAGATTCACTTGCGGGAATAGATGAAATGACAGAAAAAGATCTGGACCAGAAACAGGATCTGGTATTTCTGAGATATGGTGCGCCGGATAAGTTTAAGCCAATTAAATATGCTTCGCTCTCATCGGTTAAGTACGGTGATAAGGTGAAGCTGTTCTACTACCCAAATACACTTTCTTCGGTGGTGTATTCAATGGATGGCATGATGAGCGCAACCAAAAAATGGACAAGTAAAACCAGTGTGGTTGAGATAAAGCCTAATAAGCCGATCTCGCTTGAGGGCGGGGCAGTGTTTACGGAATCAGGCGACTTCCTCGGGATGATCACCAAAGCATTCGATGGCGAAGTAGGCAAGATATATTTAGTGCCTGCAGAGTATATAAAGTCGCAAACCCCGGGCAAGTAAAATCTCGTTTGTATATTTTTTTTAAAAGCCGGCATTGCCGGCTTTTTTATTTGCGTGTACCGGTTAGTATTTTAGTTAATCCTTCCCCATTATGCATTATGTGAACTAAATCGGGATTTACAGACTTAATCTTAACTTGGTAGTCCATAATTGCCGGAGGATCCGGCATCTCAATTTCACGACTCAAAAATGTTCCGTTCCAGGTGAAGATTTGCCTTTTTGGGTATTGGTAAGGATCCTGATATGTCTCTCCATATAATATCAATTCTCCAAAGAGATTACCGTCCAATTCACGGATCATATTGATCTTATTGCTAAGGCAATACATTTCATTGAAAGCTGAACCGTCATAACTTCTAACGCAAATACTTGCGCTTTCTCCTTCAAATTTATAAACCTGCTGGAAAACACTCCCGTTTAATTGGCCTATAAAAGTTCTTGTGGTGCTTTGCAGGTATGGTTCTGCATGTTCATATACTTCAGCAAACGAGCCATCCTGCAGTTCGTAAATTTTTTGAATATGCAGCCCCGAAATATATTTTTCGCAAATTACCTGAATCTTTCCACCCGGACTTTTGAAAATTGATTTGGGTACCATTGTTGAATCAGGGTAGATATAGGTGGTTATGTTTCCGCCCTGGCTCTGTATTATGCTTGTTTGTGAGCATATCCAGGCTTCATCCGGTGTTATAACGCAACCCCGCATCCAGCTGCTTCCGTATTGATCAAGAAAAACACCTGAGGGTATATATTCGAAACCGGAACCGTTCCATTTTATGAAAGTGAGTTGAAAATCCTGAGATATTCCAAAAATGTAAATCGCATTTTCGGAAACTGCGTCCATTGAATACAAATTGTAATCACCGGCGTAAAATTGAGTAAGATTTTTATCGGAAAGTTTATATAGAGATCTATCATCGTAACTCAACATATAAACTACATTTGATCGATCAGCCCATAGATCAGTGAAGTTTCCTTGTTGAATTTCAGTTGTCTGCCAATTGAATTGTTGTGTCCGGAATATTTGTTTATCCACACTTACAAGCTCATCACTGCAGCCGTGAATAAAAATCACTCCAACTAAAGCAAAACATACGAAAAGGAATTTCAATATGCTTGGTGATCTGTTAATGCTGACTGGTAAAGAAGGGCAAGTCTGATAAGTGCTGAAACACACTTTACTTTTAAGGTAGTTCATAAAGTTGTGGTTTATTTATACAAATTTAAACATTAAACTGTGCAGATTGCAATGACCAAAATCACAAAATTTAGTAACATTTAGCTTGGATTGCTTCATATAGCAAAAAAAGCCGAATAGCGGCCAGTTTCTGATAATCTTGCAATTGGTATTTTAATCTACCGGCTTGAACTGCTCGAATGCATTGAGGCATTCATTGCAGTAATGCAGTGACCTGCACAGCGTGGGGCCGAAGGGCGATTTGAGTGTGGTGTTTTTGCTTCCGCAATGGGGACAAGTTACTTTCTGCAGTATCTCAATTTGTACAAGCCCGTTGTGTTTTTCCGGAGGTGCGAGTCCATGTTTTTTCAGGCCTTCAATTCCTTTGGCAGTGATCATTCCGGTATTCCACGGTTTATCGAACGTAGTTTTTACTTCAACACCGCTGACCGGCATTTTTTCGATCTGCTCCTTTACCATATTTTCCATGAACTTTAGCGCAGGGCACCCTGAAAAAGTAGGGGTCATAACAACGGATACAAAATTATCATCGCTCACATTTACTTCGGAAATAATACCAAGATCGACAACAGAAATAGTGGGAATCTCAGGATCCTTCACTTCCTGCAGCGCTTCAATGATATCTTCTTTCGATATTTTTACAAGCAAACTCAAATTTTTTCAATTAACAATTGACAATAAACAATGGGCAAATAACAACGGACAATTAGCAATGGGCAGTTACCACTCAGCTTTGGGATCAAGCCTGAAGACTGCCCCCATTTCGTAGATTAGCGGCTGCAGGTATTCGGTATGCTGCCCTTCACGTCCGCCATATGCCGGCTTCCACTCCGCAGCTCCCGGTATCTTTAAAGAAGCTTTTTCCAGTAAAGTGCTAATTGCTTCCAGCCAGCGCTCCAGCAATGCTTTTTCACCTTCGAAAATGCCAAGTGTTCTCAATGTGTCTGAAAATTCACTTTCTTCAAATATTCCCAAAGCCAGATCAAAAGTATCATTAACCGCCTGCTGCATCCTGCGGTGGCTTTCATCATTGGCAAGCCCGAGCTGTGTTACCCAGGTATCAGAGTGCATCACGTGATATTTTATTTCTCCCCGGTATTTTCTTGCCAGTTTTGCCAGGCTTTCAAGAGATGATTCTGCGAGCATCTCAAATCTTATAAGCTCGGCATGATTGAAGAAGAAATTCCGCACGAGGCTGAAATCATATTCGCCTATGGGGTACTCAGTCAAATGACAGCATTTGAAAAGCGATGCATCGCGGGTGAACGCGATAGTGTCTGCGTCAGCTTCGCCCAGCTCGTGGAGTATTTCATATATATGCTGTGCCTGCCCGATCTTATCCTGCGCAATCGAAGAGAATGCGATATCTTCTTCAACCAGCGGACCCAACCCGGTCCACTCGCTGTTGCGGTGTCCGATTATCAATTGGTCATCGGCTATTTTATATAAAAATTCTTTTACTGCTTTCAGCTCGTTCTCTTTGAAAACCATCTGCTACTCAGCCTCCTTTACTTTTCTTCTGTCTTCTTTTCTATCTTTGATGCCGTGTTCCTGCTGGTATTTCCTTATCCTGTCCATGCAATAATAGTCGCTGGCTTCGCGGTATGTTTTTTCGGGTGTCGATTCGAACATATCAGCATCATCATATGATGTAGCAGTTACATCTGCTGTTCTTACCACCCACAAGTTTGAGGTTTGTCTGCGGCGTGAGTACTGCTCTTTGGCCAGAACAATTGCCATTTGAGGGCTAACAGCGTGCACTATACCTACGTGAATGTGCTGTTCGCCGCGTTTTTTCTGATGAAAAACTTCGTAAGTTTCCCACTGTTCAAGCTTGTTCATAACTTCCTTGCCGTCTTCATTGGCAGGAAGTTCAAGCCGGTCTATTCTCGGATCTAATGAACCCATTAATTTCTCCTTTATGCTAGCGGAATTGTATATTTGGTTTCAGCTTTCAGAAGCGCTTTTCTTACCCATGCGCCTTTTTCTTCTGCCCATCTTCTTACCTGCAGGCGCTCTTTATTGCATGGGCCATCGCCGTTGATAACCCTTTTGAATTCGTCCCAATCCGGCTCAGTGTATTCCCACACGCCGGTATCGGGATTCTTCCTTAGATTCGGATCAGGTATAGTTAATCCAAGGTCCCATATCTTAGGCACATATTCCTCAAGGAATTTATGGCGCATATCGTCATTTGATGCCATTTTTACTTTCCATCTCATGAGCACTTCGGTATGCTGAGAAATTTTATCCGGCGGGCCATGAAAATGCATTATAGGCGTCCACCACCTGTTGAGGGCGTCCTGTACCATTTCCCTCTGCTGCGGAGTTCCGGTTGCCAGATATACAACATTATCGTGACCGTATTTAAGGTGAAAAGACTCTTCGCTGCAAATCCTTTCTAAAGCGCGGCAGTAGGGACCGTATGATCCTTTTGAATTGGTAACCTGGTTTATAATTGCACCTGCATCAATAAGCCACGCAATGATGGCAGTATCAGCCCAGGTCATAGCGGGATAGTTGAATACATTGGAATACTTGGATTTCCCGTTGATGAGGTCGTTTATCATATCCTCACGGGTTTTGCCCAGTGTTTCGGCAGCGCTGTAGAGAAGCTGCGCATGACCCACTTCATCCTGTACTTTTGCCATCAGAGCAAGCTTCCTGCGGAAACCCGGAGCGCGCGTTATCCATGTTCCTTCAGGCAATGCGCCAATAATTTCGGAATGAGCATGCTGTTCTATCATGCGGATAAGCTGTTTGCGGTAAGCTGCTGGCATCCAGTCCTTGGGCTCAACTTTTTCGCCGGCTGTAATTCTGGCTTCAAACTCTGCGAGCTTTACCGGATCTTCGCCTTCAGTAAGGCTCTTTGCTTTTTCTTTCGGGTCTACTTGTGCGTTTCCGTACATGTTTTTTATTCCTGGGCGATAGCGTAGTATCAGCTATCGTATATTTTAAGTTAATTAACTAATTGTAAACTTCTGTGGCATTCAGAAAATTCTTTTTGCCTCTAAGCATCAATTCTTTGGTTCAGGATTGAAGCGATTTAACTCTTAATCCAGTTAGAATAAAATCGCATAAATGGCCTGCTATCTCGCCTGGTGACTTCCTGCCTTCAGGCTGGTACCATTCTGTGATCCAGTTTACAGCAGAGAGAATAGTAAGCACAGCGAATTTTTTATCCGATGCTTCGAATACATTTTCATTTTCACCGTTTACAAGTATCTGTGTGAATCCGTCTTCATACCTGTTGCGAAGCGGAATAAACTCTTTCAGCTTTTCCGGTTTAAGATGCCGCCATTCACGCAGAAATACTGATGATGCATCAAGATCATCAGTTACAATCTTAACATGATTGCTTATTGCCATCCGCAGCTTTTCTTCAGCATTGAAATAGATATCGTTCACTTCATCAATTGCCTTCAGCAAACGATCAGCCATATTGAAGCAGATTATCTCCAGTAATTCATCTTTGGATTTGATGTGGCTGTAGAGGCTCGCAGCCTCAATACCAAGCGCCCGGGCAATATCCCTCATAGAAGCTGCCTCAAATCCCTTTTCTCTGAAGAGCTTCGCTGAGGCCAATACGATCTGTTCTCTACGTGATAATTTTGATGTTTCCATGTTCTATAGTTGTCATTCCCGTATTGGGAAGTAGTAAATTTGCAATAAAATGACAAAAAACGCCTAAATGAAGCGAAACACTAACGTTTGTTAGGCAAAGATAAAAGTTTTAGATTTAAAATGCAAATGGGGTAGAAGGATGGTGTAAATCAGTAAGGGATTCCTATTCTAGCTGGAATGTCAAACAGGCTAATGAATATCAAATTTCTCTATTGGTGATTCCACCGGTTCTTGCGGTTTGTTGCTGAGTGCAAATTTCCGGTTCTTCCATCTGCCAAGCCGCCACCAGAATGCAATCAATACACCTTTGGTCATTGATGTAACAAATATTGCGATCCAAATACCATTCATTCCATATATAGGAGCAAGTATTGCAGCAAGTGGTATGCGCAGCGCGGTTACCGGCAGGTATATGGCAAGCGGAGGCAGGGAATTACCCGCGCCGGCAAATGCACCGGAAAATATCTGTTCGCTCATGGCAAAAAATATGCTGAACGCGGCTATCATGTTATAAACTTTGGCTGTTTCGATCACTGCCTGATCTGAAGTAAAAATACCGGCTATTTGAGCAGGGAAAAAGAACAGTACAATTCCATAGACGGCCATTGGTATCCATGATAGATATAAAACGCGCCATGCCCCTTTATTTGCCCGGTCGTAGTTTCCCGCACCTATGTTCTGCCCAACCACAATTGATGCCGTGACGGCGAACGCTTCGCCCACTTGGTATGGGATTGCTTCCGAGCGATGTCCGATTCCAAGCGCTGCCAGTCCCGTTGTACCGAAATCCGCAACATACCTGCTTACAAATATGTAAATGAAAGAAAATGCAAGACCTTCCAGTGAAAGCGGCAGACCGATCTTTATGGTTTCTTTAGTGATCTTCCAATTGTATTTTATATCGGTTATCAATGCCGTGAACTTTTTCTTCACCGAGCCTATGAATCCCCGCCGCTTAAGCAATACAAGCTGAATAATAAATACACTTCCGTAAGATATCATAGTTGCTGTTGATGCGCCGCCAATGCCGAAATTGAATGTGAATATAAGAAGGGGAGAGAGGATGATCTTCAAAGAAAACACAACAAGCAGCAGGCGGAAAGGCGTTTTTGTATTGCCATGGCCGCGGAAGATCGCGCTGCCTGATTCGAACAATATTATAGCCGGCAGCAGAACCAGAATTGGAAACAGGTACTCATTGGCAAGGACGGCCTTAGGTGTATCAAGATTGGTGAATCCATACAGCACAGGCAGCAGTGGTATCATAATAGCGGCTATGATAACACCCCAGATCACGGAGTTTATCAGGTTAAGAGTGCTTACGCGGCAGGCGGCATCTTCATTTTTTGCGCCAACTGATTGCGATACCAGGGCATTTGTGCCAATGGGCACAAGCTCGCCCAAAGCGAATGCTCCCCAGGACAAAAATGTGCCGACTGCTAGCGCGGCAAGGTGTTCGCTTCCTATTTTGCCTATCCAGTATGAATCAAGTATTGCTACAGCGAGGCTGCGCCCCAGATTCTGAAAGAATACCGGCCAAGCCAGCCTTATGATCTGCCTGTTTAAATTTCCTGAAGTTGTAAGCAATTATAAACTTTATCTTTTCACATCAAAAAAGCTTCTTAGCAATTCTCCGCACCTGTCATCCATAATACCGCCTGTAACGCTTAACCGGTGGTTAAGGGCTTTGTTGTTTGTAATGTTCAATACGCTGCCGCATGCGCCTGATTTATTATCATAAGCCCCGAAGAACAGCGCTTCGAGCTTTGCAAGTATAATTGCGCCAGCGCACATTGAGCAGGGCTCAAGCGTAACGTACATTGTGCAGCCAAGCAGTACCTTTGATGAAAGGTACTCAGCCGCTGAAGTGAGAGCGATGATTTCCGCATGCGCCGTGGGATCACGAAGTGTTTCAACCTGGTTGTGCCCTTTGCCGATTATACGGTTATCAAAAACCACAACTGCGCCAATCGGTATTTCTTCTTTTTCGTATGCCTTTTCCGCTTCCTTGAAAGCGTACTGCATCCATATTTCGTGCTGCGTCATTTATAATATATATTTTTACAACAGAGAGTCAGAGAAACAGAGATGTTATTTTGGAAATATCCCATTTAAGACCCTTTCAAAACCATTTACAAGTAAAGGAACATTGAAGTTTATCATTAGCCCCAGTTTTATTCCCGAAAGCTTCAAGTAAGTCATTGTTTGTGCCTTATGAATTGGTTGAAGTTTTTCACATGTTTTCAATTCCAAAAGCACTTTATTCTCAATAATAATATCAACAAAAAACTCTTTTCCAGTAGGCTCACCCTTATAAAACACAGGCAAAGGTACCTGTGAAGCTGCATTTAAACCCCTTGAAGCTAATTCTTTCATTAAACAACACTCATAAACTGATTCAAGCAGTCCGGGGCCTAAATTTCTATGGACTTCAATACAGCAATCCAATACAATTCCGCTAATTGCGTTGAGTTCAATAACCTCAGATTCACTCAGTATCTCTGTTGCTCTGTTGTTCAATTATGTGTGTAAGTTAATTCTTCAGATCCCTGGAAAGCCTGATCAACTCCTGGAGCTTGTTCAGGGCTTCGAGGGGTGTCATGTTATCCAGATTGATCTTATCAAGGATATCTTTGAGCTCGTTATCCTTATATTCGAACAGGTTTATCTGGAATTCATCCTTGCGGCGGGAGCGTTCCTCGCGCTTTTCAAGGTTGGCAAGGATCTCCTTCGCGCGTTTAGTTACAATATCCGGCAGTCCCGCCATTTGAGCAACATGGATTCCAAAGCTGTGATCCGCAGTGCCGTCATTTATCTTATGAAGAAAAATTATCTTATCGCCTACCTCTTTTACTTCAACCCTGGAGTTCTTTATTCTCGCATACAGACTCGCAAGCGCATTCAGTTCATGGTAATGCGTGGCAAAAAGCGTTTTAGCTTTCGCAAGGGGATTTTCATGAATAAACTCTGTGATAGCCCATGCTATTGAGATCCCGTCATATGTGCTTGTTCCTCTTCCAACTTCATCAAGCAAGACAAGGCTTTTGGATGTCAGGTTATTCAGTATGTTTGCCGACTCCTGCATCTCTACAAGAAAGGTACTTTCACCCCTGGCAATGTTATCCATAGCTCCAACACGTGTGAATATTCTGTCGCATAGTCCGATAGCTGCTTTTTTAGCCGGCACGTATGAGCCTATCTGCGCCAGCAACACTATTAAGCCAACCTGCCTCAAGTATGAGGATTTACCGCTCATGTTCGGACCCGTAATGATAATCACCTGTGTATCAACCGGATCCAGATATGTATCATTAGGTACATATTTTTCGCCTGCCGGCAAAAGCTGTTCAATAACCGGGTGCCTGCCTTCGGTGATCTCAATGCTGTCACCGTCATTAAGTGCGGGGCGGGTGTACTTATATTGGCGGGCAATTTCTGCGAAGCCCTGCATTACATCGATAATGCCAATCATAGCTGCATTCATCTGGATATCATTTGCATATTCAACGACCTGCAGCCTTACATCGGCAAACAGCTTTGCTTCCAATGCAGCGATCTTTTCGTTGGCAGTCAGAATTTTCTCTTCATACTCTTTTAGCTCCTGTGTGATAAAACGTTCCGCGTTAACAAGCGTCTGTTTGCGTATATATCCTTCGATGGCATCTGCCTTTACAAGGTTAGCTTTTGATATTTCTATATAGTAACCAAAGACCCTGTTATAGCTGACTTTCAGCGAATTGATCTTTGTGCGCTCGCGTTCTTTGCGCTGGTAATTCTCCATCCATGCTTCGCCGGAATTGAGAATGTTCCGCAGCTCATCAAGCTCTTTGTTGTAACCAGGCTTGATGATGACCTTGCTTTCCATATGAACCGAGTTCTCTTCATTAATAGAATCATCTATGATCCTTACAAGCTCATCAAGCGGCTTGATGTTACTGTTAATATCTTTTAGAGTTTTACACTCTGCCTTATCAAGCTCCTTTTTTGCTTCAGAAAGGTTTTTGAGTGAATATTTAAGATTTATCAGGTCACGCGCAACTGCTCTTGCAGTTGCTATTTTAGAGATCAACCTTTCAAGATCGCCGATATTTTTTAGCGCTGCGGCTAGATTTACACTGAGCGGTTTGTTCTCGTAGAACTCGGTTACGCACTCCTGCCTCTTCTGTATCTGTGCCAGCTTTTTCAGCGGGCGTGAGATCCAGTTCTTCAGAAGCCTTGCGCCCATTGCTGTCTGAGTTCTGTCTAAAATAGAAATCAGCGTTCCTTCCCGGCTGCCGCCTGCCATTGAAGAAATAATTTCAAGATTTCGTTTTGTAGAGTTATCGAGTATTATATAATCGCTTGTATCGTAATAAGCGATCTTGTTAATGTGCGAAAGGTTGCCCTTTTGCGTTTCGTTCACGTAGCTTAAAATTCCACCTGCTGCAATTATTGCTAGCGGAAATTCCTCTATTCCGAATCCTTTTAATGATTTAGTTTTAAACTGCGAGAGCAGAAGCTCATTGCAGTAATCATGGCTGAAAATCCATTCGTCAAGCCGGGTTACAGTGAGCCTGTTTTGTACCAGCGGACTAGGCTCCATATCTATTACACCTGCAAATAGCTGTTTCTGCGGTTTTGATATGATAATCTCTGCAGGATTTATCAGCTCAAGCTGTTCCTTAACATGGCGGAAAGGAATTTCGCATGTAAAAAACTCGCCGGTAGAAATATCACAAAATGCAAAGCCGCATTTTTCTTCACGTGAAAAAACGCAGGCAATATAATTATTGCTCTTATGGTCAAGCAGCTTATCGGAAAATGTGAGACCCGGTGTAACAACTTCAACCACATCCCTTTTCACAATTCCTTTAGCAAGCTTGGGGTCTTCCATTTGCTCACAAACAGCCACCTTGTATCCGGCTTTGACAAGCTTTGGAAGGTAGTTGTCTATGGCATGATGGGGGAATCCGGCCAGCGCAACTTCAGATGCTGAGCCGTTAGAGCGTTTAGTGAGAGTAATTCCCAAAACTTTGGATGCAATGTGTGCATCGGTATCGAAAGTTTCGAAAAAATCGCCCATACGGAAAAGCAGCACGGTATCAGGGTACTTAGCCTTGATCTGTGAATACTGCCTCATCAAAGGTGTCTGGGCTTCAGCCATTAAATGTGGTTAAAAATTATGGGAATTCACAAAAATACTTTAAAATTGAGGGAGTTTCAATTGAGAAAGCAAGCCGGGGCCAGCCATGGATAAGATCAGGAATGAGAAAATTATTCTTTTATCAGATACAGCCTGTTATCTTCAACAAGGTAGAACATCGGCGCAATGGGAATTTTTGGATAAACTTTCCTTAACCTCACGGTTTCGCTTAATGTGAAATCGATCTCGTTACCGATCTCAAACATTGGCGCGAAAGAGTTGAACTGCGTTTCAGCCTGTTCAACTGTCCACCCAGCTGATTTAACCATTTCCTCAATGAAAGTCTTCTTCTTTGAAATCAGGTTCACCATGCCGCAGTGATTGTGGCCGATGAGTGCAATATGTTTTACTCCCCCAATTGCGATAGCAAACGATACTTTGAATTCGCTGTATCTCAGGTTTGCGCCTCCGGCCCTGATAATGAATGCAAAGTTATCAGGTACATTAAGGTGTTTACGGTTATCCATACACATACCGATGAGGAGCTGCGCACTGGTATAATTTGAAAACGGCTTTTTCAAGTTGTGATATTCGAGCAGGTTGCCGATGGGAGTGTTGACATAGGATTCAGGAATATCCGAAATAGTATCGATCTTAAGAAGTCTATTCATATTTTTTTTATTGTTTTATCAGAACTTAGTATACTCGTTTGTTAGCTAAAAAAAACAAATGCCTTTTGCACCATAAAACTGTAAAGCGGGATCCCTATTAGAATATTGAAAGGGAATGTAATACCAAGCGCAAGTGTCAAATAGAGAGTTGGATTGGCAGTAGGAAGTATGATCTGAACAGCGGCCGGGGCGGCTATATAAGATGCACTTGCTGCTAGTGTTGCAAGTATTATTGTTCCTCCGGGTGAAAGACCGCAGATCATGCCGGTGATTATTCCGAGTGTAGAGGCTAGCACTGGAAATGCGATGCCAAAGACCAGGAGTGGTGCCCCAACCTTTTTTAGGTCTGAAAGCTTTTTGGCTGTCACAATACCCATTTCAAGCATGAAAAGTGCCAGAAATCCTTTAAACAGATCTATGAAGAAAAAATTAAGCTGCTTTGTTGCTGAAAAGCCAATGAACACACCAATTAACAATCCGCCAACAAGCAGTAGGATCGATTTGCCAAAAAAAACATCATGCAGCAGATTCTTTAAATCAAATTTATTTTTTGTGTCAATTTTGGTCAGAAGTATTGCCGCCGCTATCCCCGGTATTTCAAACATAACTAACAGCACCGTGCTGAATTCTTCGTATGGAATTAGTACAGAGCGGAGATAATCAGTCACTACCGCAAAAGTAACAGCACTGCAGGAGCCATAATGTGCAGCAATGGCAATGGAATCTACTTTGTTAAATTTAATAATGTAACGCAAAATGCTATATGCCAAAAAGGCGATAACAGGACCCAGAATTACAGTCCCGATACCCGCGTAAATCACAGAACCAATTCCAGTCTTATATAACTCTATCCCGCCTTTAATTCCAATTGCAAGAAGCAAATATATACTGATAGTATTGTAAAAGTCGTCCGGTATTTTGAGATCAGATTTAACGATCTGCGCTACAACTCCTAATATAAAAAAAAGTATTACAGGATCTAGAAAGTTCAATTTGTGAGTAATTATTTTAGCGATCTTTCAAATTTATGCATATTCCTGAAAACTTCAAATGCAAAGCAATGTATTATGAACATTAACAATGCATTATTATAATTTGATAAATCAGCATGGATGCTGCTAAAATTGACTATACCATAAAATGTCAATTTAATTAAACCATATAAATACTTAATTTGCGAAGATCAACTGGAAACGAAATTTTATCATAACAGACAAAATTGCATGTTCATTACATTTGAAGGGCTCGATTTTTCAGGCAAATCAACACAGGCTAAAATGCTTCATGAATACCTGAATTCGATAGGTAAAAAAAGCCTGTTATTGAGAGAGCCGGGCGGTACGAAAATATCCGAAAAAGTGCGGGAGATTATACTTGACCGCAAAAACATTGAAATGACACCTTTAACCGAATTTATGCTGTTTTCGGCCTCCCGTTCTCAGCTTATAAGCCAAGTAGTGAAGCCGCACCTGAAGAAGGGATATGTGGTAATTTGCGACAGGTATTATGATTCATCAACTGCATACCAGTCTTACGGCGGCAGCCTGGAACTTAAGGATGTGCTGAAAGTTAATGAAATAGCCACCGGCGGACTGAAGCCGGATATGACAATTCTTATTGATCTTGCGCCAAAGGCTGCTTTTGGCAGGGCACATAAGCGAGGCAATGAAAAAGACAGGATGGAAAACAAAAATCTTGCATTTTATAACAGGGTTTACAAAGGATTCAAAGATATTGCAAACCATAATAAGAAAAGATTTGTTGTAGTTAAAGGTGCTCTTACAATAGAACAGATCAGCCTTGAGATCAGAAAAACAGTAAATAAGAAACTTAATATTACCAATGAATAAACTCCAAATGAGCAAACTCCGCATGAGTAAAATGAACATTTACAAAAAACTCTTCTTCCTTCTGATTTTTACAACATTAGTTTCGGTAACCGGATTCAAAGCCCCCGATGGCGATGATGATGTTTACACGCAGATCAATAAGAACATGGATGTGTTCGGCAAACTGTACAAAGAAATTATGCTGGATTATGTTGACGAAATTGATGGCGATAAATTCATGAAGGCGGGCATAGAAGGAATGCTTGGCACGCTTGACCCCTATACAAATTTCCTGGATGAATCGCGGAAAGATGAAATAGACCTTATTACAACCGGTAAATACGGCGGGGTTGGAATTACAGTTGGAATGAAAGACAGCATGATAATTGTAACCGATATACTTGAAGGCTATTCAGCTCAGAAGGAAGGCATAAGACGCGGGGATAAGATCATCGAGATAGACGGTTCAAGTATGCTTGGAAGAAAAGTGAGCGATGTACGAACATACACGCGTGGTGAGCCGGGTACGCAGTTGAGGGTAAAAGTTCTCCGCGGAGATAAAGAGCTTGATTTCACTCTCACAAGGCAGGAGATCCAGCTTAAGAATGTTAGCTATAAAGGCACAATTGAAGACGGGATAGGGTATATAAAGCTTGACCGTTTCAGCCGTTATGCTGAGAATGAAATTGTTGATGCTATTACCGAAATAAAAGCAAAAGGCGATGTTAAAGGAGTGATCCTTGACTTGAGGGGTAACCCTGGCGGCCTGCTGGATGCAGCTATTGGTATATTAAATAAGTTTAACAATAAAGGCGACCTGCTGCTTACAACAAAAGGCAGAAAACTCGATTCGGAACGCAAATATTTTGCGACTGAAAACCCTATGATGGATAAAAGTGTACCGCTGGTTGTGCTTATTGATGAAGGCTCAGCCTCGGCAAGCGAAATAGTTGCAGGTGCCATACAGGATCTGGACAGGGGAGTGCTGGTCGGTACAAAATCGTTCGGCAAAGGGCTTGTCCAGGTATTCCAGCCGCTCAGCTTCGGTAACCAGCTTAAGATAACCAACCAGAAATATTTTACTCCCAGCGGCAGATGGATACAATCTAAAAACTACTTTAAGGAAAATAAATTTGGTGTGTTTAAGCCAAATCCGTATTTTAACCAGAAGGAATTTAAAACCCTCAAC
>WBZT01001837.1_pt1 | contig 15250 bp, 9 predicted proteins | sample 5204241 | NCBI WGS metagenome assembly WBZT01 (sample SAMN12344358, study PRJNA552823) | activated sludge metagenome | biome: Activated sludge suspended growth; feature: Nitrification reactor; material: Wastewater; isolation source: activated sludge from nitrification reactor of wastewater treatment... | reverse complement strand
AGTGACCTTGAAAAAATATTTTATGGAAAAACATGCACTGTTCTCTCTACATTTGCCCGCGAACAAAAACCCTTCGTGGAAATCACTCCACTCTTTCAATCTTATTCATCTCATGAAGAAAAAAATGTTATTGGCAGCCTTGCTGCATTGTTGCCTGTTTACCGTTAACGCCCAGTTACCGCAATTATGGTTACGTTCCTTTCAGGGGCAGGGCAAATGTTCAGATCGTATTGCATCCATTCTTGTAGACAATAACGGTGATATCATTGCCGGTGGTTATGCCGGTGGTCACCACGGTGCTGCAGATGCATTCATTATGAAGCGTAATGTGCAGGGAGATACTTTATGGACCTATTATTATGATGCTGGAGGTTACAAGGAAGATTTTGTAGTGGATATGGCCGTCGATGCAAATAACAACATCTATTTCACCGGCAACTCGGAATCGGCTACGGCGTATGTATCGCAATGCATGACCGGTAAGCTTAATTCATCCGGCGTGCAGCAGTGGGTAACCCGCTATGCACTTACCGGCGCCAGTGAATCTTTCGGCACCGGAGTGGCGGTTGATGCTAACGGTAATGTCTATACGTGCGGATATACTGATCCGTTTCCCGGCAGCAATGACTGGTTCGTGATCAAATACAACAACTCAGGCCAGCAGCAATGGATCGATTTATACGATGGTCCTGGAACATCCACCGATGAAGCGTATGATATTGCTATCGCACCAAACGGTAATCCTACCGCTTGCGGGATATCCTATTCCGCAGCAGGCGGCGGAGGTTGTAATGGTTATGTCCGGCAATTGAATCCTTCGGGAACGGTAGTTTGGACAGACACCTATACCAACCCTGCCAATGCCAATGGTATCGATGAGCCATGGGGCCTGCGTTTCATCAACAGCGGAGATTTACTTGTTGGTGGAAGTACCGCAAATCCTGCGGGCAGCAGCAACCGTGATATGTTTGCTATGCGTTATAACTCAGCCGGTGTACGCCAATGGGTTTCCATCTACACCGATGCAAATACACCCAATGCCGATGAATACATCAGAGCGGTTGCTGTAGATGATTCTGGTAATGTTTATATCGCCGGGACAGATTATGCAAATGGTGTCCTCACACGCATTAATGCAACCGGTACCGGTGGCTGGAGGAAATTATTCAGAGGTCCTCTCAGCAATGGTTCGGAAGGATTTCTTGGCGTTGCAGTAGATAATAACGGTGGCGTATATGCGACCGGAAGAAATGTGTATCCCGGAGAAAATGCTTATGGCAATGGCGGCAAACCCAATCAGATAATTGTAAAGTATAATGCAGCAACGGGTGATTCGCTCTGGATGTATGCAGGTCAGGATACCAGTACCGCGTCCATGGGGATTGCTATTACAGCTATAGGAGATAAAGTATATGCCGGCGGATTCAGCAATGATACTTCGTATGTGAACGAGAACTTCTATACACAGGTTATAGATACAGCTGGTAACCCGGTTATTGAAATGGAATTCAACGGACGAGGAGATGCCATTACGCATGGACAGGTGGTGAGAACAGATGCACAGGGAAATGTGTATTGTGCTGCAACAGTTGATCGATTGTATGCGAATGGATATGATGTAGCCGTGATTAAATATGATCCGAGTGGTACACTGCTTTGGGAACGTTATTATTCTACTCCAGGTTGGAGAAACGATTCACTCACCCACATGGAATTGAATCCTTCCGGCAATCTGATTTTATCCGTATTAACGGACTCTGCCTTGCTGAAGAATAATTATCATTTATCCCTTGTTACGCTTGATCCGAACGGTACGTTTCTCGACACCGTATGGTATAACACTATTCCCGGTTATAATACGCTCTCTAAACAAATGCTGATGCGTAACGACGGAAGTGTAGTTGTTGCTGCTGAATCTAATGTACAGGGCGGACTGGTTATTTATTTCGATCCGGCGGGCATTGTGACCTGGTCAGCGAAAATTGACTCTACACAATTTGCTTCCACAAAGGTTAATTCACTTGCGAACTTCCCGAATGGTGATATCGGCATTGCGGGGTATGTGCAGGTTAGTTCGGGTAATACAGGGAAAGGGGTTGTACAACGATTCACACCCGCCGGAGTGCGCATTTGGTCTTCCGACATTGATTCGGCAAATGTACCGGATGAACTGAATTATCTCACCGTAAACAGCGCGGGTACAGTTGCAGCAACAGGTTACAGCGGTTTTGCTTCAACCAGAGTATCCATTCTTTGTACCTTTGATGGAACAACAGGTGCGCAGAATTGGCGTCAGGTATATAATCCAACGAATTCGGTTGCAGAATATGGTGTAAAAGTTCAGTTCACTCCTGCAGGAAATATTGCCTGGATTGTTCGTGGATGGAGTGGTTTTGTGGCCCGGTATTATACTGCACAATATACAGCAACAGGTACGTTTCAATGGGCCGTTAACTATGCCAACACGGCGAGTGACCGTGAGCCTGTTGACATGCTGGTTGAACCGAATAACCGGGTTGTGACAGCCGGCTGGCGAATTGATGCTACTTCTAGTAATTTCAACTATGTGCTGGTAGGATACAATGCCGCAGGTGTACAGCAATTCGAAAACACCTATGCCAATACCAACAATGGTACTTCAAATCCGGATATCCTGCGCAGTCTGTCGCGTGATCAGCAGGGGAACTTTGTAGTGACCGGGGCCAGCGCCTGGGATTTCTATAACGAGTTTTTGTACAAGATGGTGACGATAAAGTTCGGTGGCAGTGCGGTAGGTTTGGAAGAGTCGTCTCCAGCCAATGCAGATAACGTTTATGCCTATCCGAATCCTTCGGCTGACGGGATGTTCAATATCATGGATGCAGCGAACGGAACCACTATTGTTTCCGGAGCAGTTATCGACCTGCAGGGTAGAGAAGTGTTGCGCTATATTCCTTCAGACGGGCAGATCCGTTTGGTCGATGTACCGCCGGGATTATACATTTTCCGGTATGTGAGGGATAATGGCTATACCGGAAGTATTCGTCTGATCAGGAAGTAAACAGCTACTTTAATTCGTCGCACTGTTGCCGCTGAGCTCTTTGATGATCCAGGTAGCAATCAGGACTTCCAGAAAACTTAAAGGTATTGCATAGGGCAGGATCTGTATGGGCAGTACGGCCAGGTTACCGATGACCAGCCACATGAAAACAAAGCCGGAGAACCATGCAAGCAATGTTGTCTGGAAGAGAGAATATTTTTTCGACAGAATGAAAATGAATATAGCGAGACAAAGCGACCAGATACCCCAAACTGCACCATTGGTCGGTTCAGCAGGAAAACGAAGTCCCATTTTGCTATAATGCTCTGTCCATTCCGTCAGCAACCAGAATTGATTCCGTGCAAATTCTGAAATGCTGATCCATGTTGTAGCTGCCAGTATCGGCCATATCGTTTTCTTCATAGGAGAGTTATTAATTGCATTTTATTCCCAGTCCGGGGATTAAACCTCAGACTGGGAATAATATGAATCAATGATTAGTCTCCTATCCCTTCAAAAACGGTCGGGAATTATTTGTCCTGTATGGTTTCGCGTAAAATTTGCAGTATAACATCTTCAGTAACAGCCCCGTTACTTGTTAAAGGGTTGATTTTGCTGATAAGATTAAATCGCTGGTCCAGGTTTTCTTCGTTGCTCTTTTCAGGATGAAAGCCCAGCGTTTTAACCTTTTCTTCGGCCGATTTATCTCCCTGAAAATAATTGTTCAGCTCAGCACATTGGTAACAAGCACCGGTTTTGTTAATGAGCGCGCAGCGGTGATTATATTTTTCCTGCAGATCTTTTCGGCCGTCAAACAGCAGATGTTTCACCACTCCTTCCGTGATGTGCATGATCTCAGCGATTTCAGATCGTTTAAACGCATACATCTCTTTCAATACAATGGCAATCTGTTGTTCAAGGGAAAGATTCTTGGAAAGGCATGTAAAACAATAATTGATATGTTCGGCCACCTCGAATCGTTGTTCAGGTTGACGCTGAAAAGCACTCACCATGCGATCGGCGTATTCTTTATTCGCAATGGCCGCCTGTTTACAGAGATCCTGTACATCTGCCGCCCAACGGTTTTTTACACGTTGATTATCTCGAGCAAGGTTCGTAGCAATACTGAAGACCCAAGTTTTAAAGGAAGATAAACCTTTGAATGAGTGGAAGGAGTTTTTCACCTCAATAAAAGTATCATGCAGCAGATCCCTGGCATCTTCTCTGTTAGTGGTGAGTCGGTAGAGATAAGATTCAAGGCTCCCGGCTAATCGGGTGAATTCGGTTTCAGGATTGATCTGCATAATTTTAATTTATCTGATGGCCTGCAAGAGATGATACGACGAAAATAGCGCCCCTGCTGAAATAAACAAGTCTACTGTAATCGAGATACCCTGTGTAGATGGATAGAAAATGGGTTAACGGCTGATGGTAGCTTTTATCAGATGGAGACCTCTGTATTCCCACTCATGTATTCGATATGACATTCATCGGCTTTAATAACGAAGGGTTCATTTACTACCACCGAGTCATTGATCAGTCCTCTGAAAACAAACGTGTCGGATGAGTTTTTCAGTGATTGCTGATAATTATCGTTCAGCACGATGTAAATACTGTCGCCGGGTATCTCGTTTTTAGCATAACGGATGGTATCTCCATTAGAAGTACGTAAAGTATAAAAATCATCCAGCACATTACCATGAACAGTTATAGTTATATAACGAAATTCCATGGTGCAGGGTGTGGAGGATTCGTTTTTGCAGTTTGAAAATAAAAACGGTAACAGCCAGATCGGATTTCGGGTTTTCATGCCAGTAATTTGCTCTAAATGTACAAAGCATCGACCGGTTGATGAGCATATGGTCCCGAAAAATATTAATACACAGATTATTATTTATTTTAATACGCCTACTTCATACACTGCATGATCCAGTTGATGCATTCCTCCGGCTCCACAATGCTCCACGAATGTGGATGCCTGTTGCCTTCCAGTCTGTATCCTTTGCCAAAGGCATTGATGAATTCGGCTTTCGTATTTCCCTGATCTCGCAGATACTGAATCATCGCCGTCTGATCGAGCGCATTGAGGTCATACATATCCACATTCCGGTTTTCCATCCACCATACGGGATCTACATCGGCGTAAATCCTCACCGGTGTTTTCGACAAATATTTCGCATTACCACCATCTTGTTTGTCGTGTGAATAGCAGGAATAGTACTCGTATTTTATCGGCGATGTTTGTGGATTACCATTACAGTATTTTTCGAGTTCGCGAATTCCATATGCCGGTTCACTGAGCCCCGGATTTTTATTCAGCTTCTTTTTGAAATGATAGTAGATGTTTTTTAAATCGCAGGGGCCGTCACAGGAGAAAACAGCTTTCGGATGGATCACTGTTTTTGTGGAATCCTGATTAGCAAGCTCGGTATATCGTAAACTAAATAGTCCACCCATCGACCAGCCTCCCATTACCCATTCGTCCGGTAGATTGTATTTGATCGTTGCATCATTGAACATAGTGTTCAAAATATCAACGATTTCATTGGTGAGGGTTATGCGCTGGTTGATGGAAGGTACAATAACAGCCATTTGGTACTGCATGGCCAGTTCGCAAAACCTGCTCATGCTACTGAGCAGATGTTCGGTAGTTTCCCAGGTGCCGGGCATCAGCACAATTACTGCTTTGGGTGTTTTTAAGGGAACCAATGCATGATAGTACAACTGTTGTTTATCATTATCACCATCATACAAGTGCATGGAGTCGGTTTCGGAAATAATGTTCTTTCCGAGTCTTGTTCTCAGACCGGGTGACAGAAATAAAGGTTCGCCGCCGATAAAGAATCCTTTTAATTTTCTTCCATTTCCGAATGAAAATTCTCCTTCGCCTTCCGGTTTCCCATTATGTAAAACGCCGGTATAAACTGCAGTTGGTTTGCCTTTAGTGAATCCTCTTACGGTTCCCATTCCTTCGGCCAATCCTTCGCGGCAGTTACCACTCCATGATACACTGTCTTCTGTGAATGTATGTTTGAACCATACTTTGCATCCCGATTGCTGGTCCGTTAGAAAATTTCCTTCACTGTCCTGCGCTCGTAATGCCGAAACATAACAAAGAAGGATCAGGAGGGAGAATTTTGACATTTGAGTTATCAGATTGATTCTTGTCGACTGAGTAATCGTTGATCTGTATTTATTTTCTTTTTAACTCAAGAAGAATCCTGCGTGCATTGCCATTGTCAGGATCCAATTCCAGCGATCTGGAGTATGCATTCCTGGCCTCTGCTTTTCTATTCATATTCAGCAGACATTCGCCATAGCTATCCCATACATTGGCGGAGGCAGGATACAGCTCCGTGTTCATTCTGAAAATAGCCAGTGCGTCTTCATTCTGTTGAGTTCTCATCAGTTCATAACCCAAGGTATTTATTGCATCTTCAGAAATATTATATTCAGGTTCCTTTTTCTTTGCTTCGTTTTTGCAAAAAGTAACAACAAATTTAACTGGCCTGGACTTCAATAAATCACCAACATTTTTTCTTGTTCGCCATAATACATCGATGTAATTACGTTTAGATATCTCGCTTTGTGGAAAGTACTTTCGGTTCAATGCAGCGATGGCTAAGGCTTTTGCAGGTTGATTTTTATAAAAGAGATAATCTGTTAAACCACGTTCATCTTCCGGTGGTAAATAAGTATACCCTAATTGCTCCGTCACGTATGTATAGTATTTTTCATACATAGCTGCAGCTTTCTCCGGACTTACTTCTGTATCGAAAAAACTACTGTAGAAGGAGGGTTTAAACCATCTGAAAAGGTATTTGATTCCTTCGTACATGCCTAATTGTGTTACGCTCTGATGATTCTCATCGGGAAAATAGTTCCATTTGAAATGGCTTCGCTGAGCATTGTTCTTACGGGTTTCCATTTCCGAGAACTCCATTATTCTTCGCATATGATTAGAATATCCTGTAGTGTCAGCTTTTATGGATGCGGTATCCTGTACCATTTTTCCGGGCATGGTCTGTGCCATTGCTACATAGATGCTGCTTTTTTCCGGATAAAACTGTTCGATTTTGTTTCTAACACTTTCATACCAGGCATTACGTCGCTGACCTACACTCGGATCGATGGCAAGGTAACCCTTGAACAGATCTTCATAGAAGATGGCTGTATGGATTGTTCTCAATCCGGCTAACGAATGACCGATCAGAATCCGGAATGGCTGGGTTGGGAAATGCTCATCGATGTATGGAATAATTTCTGATTTCAAAGCATCAGCAAAGGGGTCGTTGTTGATATCCACATTGAAATCTCTTTCGCGGTTAGTGTTTACCAACCCGACCACAATCATTGGCGGACAAACTTCATTACCGGGATTGCGGCTGAAGCGATCGAGCATTCCTACCAGTGAATAAAAATGATCCGGACCATCCAGAACTATGGCAACCGGAAATTTCTGACCTTTCAGTTCTTCATGAAAATCAGAAGGGACACTTACCCAAATCTCGCGGGTTTCATTCAGTATTTTTGAAGGAAAGCGATGGATAGTGGCGACCTGAATCGGGGTTCCCTTTTCAGCTGCTGTATTTTCTTGTGCATTTGTCTGTTTGGTGACAAGCATCAACAGGTAAAACAGGATGTCAATCCTAAGTTTGCTCAATTTCATTTTCGGTTAAAGCGACAGATGTTTATCGGGCTAAACTATGAAAATATCGAAGAAAAATTAGTAATTAACTTCATTTTAACATGGGAATACCAAACTGCTCAGGAACACTTGTTCTTGACAAATAGCTCTGGTCTACTGCTTCCTGAACCGTATGTTCTCCATCATAATTACATAATTCGGATAACAGGAGATGGTGCTGTCGTCTTCAATTTTGAAATCAATACCTTTAAAACTGACCTGTTGCACGATCGGCAACAAGGTAACTTCAAACCGGTTGTTGATGTTGATCTCATCTTTAATCAGCGTGGGAATGTCCGGAAACATCAGACAGCTTACATAGATTTTATCGCAGCGTTCCTTATCTATCTTTATGATTCCTTCGTTGTTCGCTTCAAAAACCTCTTTCTCTTCACCGTTAACAACGATACATTGCATGTACGATAAAATATTTTTATTTGGAGCATTAACAGTGACGATGAAACCATCGCTTTTCTTGTATTGTTTGTCGATCACCACATCTTTACCGGGTTCTTTATCGCTTTTCAATTTGATGGTATCTCCAACTACCGTAAAAGTTCCGTGTGCCGAACGGTCGGAGGCACCATAGCTGTAATAGAAATCGAAAGTTCCATCAGCGAGAAATCGGAAACCAGAGACCAGCTCCTGACGATGAAAATAATATTCGCCCTGAAAGGCATTTTGTGCAGAGGCATCATGCGTTGACATAAACAGAAATAAGATAAAGAGGTTGAATAGTCGGCTTGTTGTTTTAGAAATTTTCATGTTTAAAGGTAAAGAAATATTTACATTTCAAGTGTAAAGGGCAGTTCGTATTCTTTAACCACCGGTGCCTGTTTGCTACGTACTTTCAATTCCACTCTTGCCTTGAGGCATTTACCATCCTTTACAAGATAATTTTTTACATAGGTATCTTCATGTACCATCCAGGAGTGATCAGCAATGAGATAGGTATCCGTTTTTTCTTTGTATGCCTGATATGCCCAGCGTTCGGTATGCAGCGGTTCGAAATTGATGATGCCCCCGAACGGATAGTAAATTTGTAATCCGGGAACGCCGTTGTTTCCCATCTCTGTGTTGTGTTCAACATAGATTCGCAGTAATCCGTTATCTTCCAGATCACGCACTTCCCATTCGTCGACTTTAGTTTTGATATTTGCCATTTTTCTAATGTTTGTGTACGCCACCGGATCCATAAGTTTTGTTTCCGGATTGGCAGGACAAAGGTGTAATCCGTCTTTCCATTACTAAAAAATACTGCATCGAAGTGTATCTGGAAGTTAATGGAGTGTATCAAATCAAGAATAAAGCGTTCGTTTGGGAGCAACAGTTTCTTGTTTATTGCTCAGCATCCGGCTTATTGTGTTAAATTTGTGGTATGTGCGGCCGTTATACCCTCGTCGATAAAATTGAAGCATATGAAAAGCGTTTCAACGCTGTGGTGCAGCAGTTCGCGGTGCATGTCACTTTGCCGAATTATAATGTCGTGCCCGGAGCACTGGCGCCGGTGATTACAAACGAAAAACCGAATGAGATTCAGTTTTTCCGCTTCGGACTGACCCCTTCCTGGGCAAAGAAACCTATGTATCTTATCAATGCGCGAGCAGAGGGGGACCATAATCTGGATGACGATCCGCAATACCGGGGCGCCAAGGGAATCATCTCCAAACCCGCGTTCCGTAAACCGATCCGATCACAACGTTGTCTGGTCATTGCCGATTTTTTCATTGAAGGACCAAAGAAAGAAAAACTCGATAAACCGTATCTCGTCTATCTTAAGCGTCGTCCCTTCGCCATGGCCGGCATATGGGATCATTGGGCGAATCCGGAAACCGGCGAACTCTTCCATTCGTTTTCGATTATTACGACTACCCCCAATTCTTTATTGCAGAAAATCGGGCACCATCGTTCTCCTGTAATCCTGCATGAAAGCGACGAACGCCGCTGGCTGAATACCGATCAGCTTTCGGAAGTGACCCATTTACTCGAGCCATACGACAGTGATGAGATGAATGCCTATCCGATCAGCAACCGTATAAAAAATCCACGTGTAAATGACCTCCAGCTCCTCGAGCCCATTGGTGAGCCCGTGGAGAAGGAAGTGGATTTTCGTTTAGTCCGTGAACTGAAACTGCAGGGGATGGGTTATACCAAACGCAATGAGCGCAATGAACAGGGATCGCTGGATCTCTGATTAATGCTTCACCCATTTAGTTTGTTCAACTCCGCCATCATGCCGAAGTACGATGATATACACTCCATCAGAGAGATCATGAATATCTGCCTCAACGGAGGATGTTGAATTATATCCATCAAACAAGTTTCTGATTTTTTTACCGGCGAGGTCATAGAGTGTCATTGTACTACGCCCACTGATTGTAGTTCGGGGTAACAAGATGATCTTATCTCTGCCGGGATTAGGATACACAAGAAGATTTTGTTTTTCGTTTATTTCTTCAACACTCACCAATGATGACCACATGGTATTAAGTGTGGTATTCGTCACAACCGGTGCGTTGTAGTCGAAGTAGATATAAGCGGTGTTCGAAATCGGAGTTCCGTCCGCGAGTCCATCTTTGGGTGAAATACTGTATTCAATGTAGCCATGACTTCCCGGTTCGTTGGTATTGCTATCGGGCAGGTTGATGTTGAAGAAGCGCCAGGTTAACACATTTTGATTGATGACCAGATCATAATTGTGACTGGCGCGATGTACTACCAGTGTGTTCAGGTCCAGATCGTCATCAATGGTGTCGGCAACAAACACATTGATAGCGGAGGCTGTACCGGTATTCTGAAAACGAATAAGGTAATTCAGTTCAGTATTGTGCAATACATCTCCTGTTGCACCAATACCTGCTGGTGTAACTGTTTTATCATTCGGATCGAAAGAGCCAACCACTGTCTGCGTTCGGGTGCTGCTATTATCAGTGAGGTCGTATTCGACGGTTCCGGGTAGAGCAGTAATGGTAGCTGAATTATATAAAATGGTTCCCAGTGGTGTTGAGGCAGGTATATTGAAATTTGCAGTGTAGTGACTTACTGCTCCGGGAGCGATGGAATCGGTTGTCCATGTGATAGTATGCGAAGCGGTGTTAATGATTCCATTCACCGGATTAACGGTTGTGGGAATAAGTAATGGGTCGTAGGAACAAACCAAATCCCCTTTTCCTTTAAGGTATCCTGTATTGTAAATTCTTGAAGTAAGCTGGTAGTCAAAGCCTGGACGCGCTTCTGAAATACTGGTCATGTATAAATTAAAATCAACCGGAACCGGACTTCTGAAACCAAAGTTTCGATTATAAAAACTACCCCCTGAACCTGCGTTTACGATGATACTGTCGGGCGTAAATGTAGCACTGTCGATGGGCCAGTTGACGGGTCTGACCACAAAATTTCCAGGAGGTAATTCGAAACAATAGTTGCCGTTTATTCCGGAGAAACAATGATAAACAAGATTTGTAAGAGTATTGGTTGCGGTCATCATTACTCCAGGTAATTTACGGTCGGGGAATGCGTAAAGACTATCATTGTTATCATCGAGATATGTATTTCCGCATAGGTTAACGGACAAGGCTGATAAACCGAAGTTATAACCGGAATGCATACTTCCGGAATTGAAATTTAGCTGATAATAATCTGCTTGCGGGTATGTCAATGTATAACCGAATGGTTTATCAAGATTGACCGTAACCGTATAATGCGGGACAATGATGCTGTAATATCCAGCCGTATCCGTAAAAACACTATAAGTAGCCAGTGTTGTTGCGATCATTGCTGAATAACAGCTGGAGCTGATATAGATTCTCTTCCCTGCCATAGCCGGTTCTCCGGGTTCACGAAGACCATTGTAATTTAAGTCTTCAAATACATAGCCGGAAATGGTATCCGGAATTATACCACAATCGTTCAAAGCTACAGCGTAATGGTTCATGTCACCTCCAACAATGGGTGCTGAGCCTTCTACAAGAATAAAATCATGTCCGGGTACTTCAGCCAATGGAATATGGGTGTAAGTTCCGTTAACCGGTGCATTCCCGGTTATATTATAATTTTCCATCACACTGCCACTTGTAAAGGGTACACCGCTGTACGTATAAAGCATCAATGAATCACAAATGGTATTATCCTGAAGGGTGGAAAATTCAACGTTCGATGCACCTGCTCCGATATTAATTGTTCTGGCGTAATAACCGTATACTGTTGTGCCGCTTGTGCTTGCAACAGTTACGTTCATAGTCACAGTCTTGGTTCCTGGATTTGCATAGGTATGACTGGGATTTAGTGACCCTGTTGATGTGTTCCCATCACCGAAGTCGAAATCAGCCGATGCATTTGCAAAGCTATAGGGCCCTCCTTTGAAGGTGCCGCTAAAGATGACATCGTTGCCGCTGACAGTTACATCAAATTCCGGATATACAGCATTGCCGGTTGCCTGAAAAATGTTGGTATACGTATCTATACAACTATCTCCTGTTGTTGGATTTGTTCCATACACCGTAAGCGTTAAGCGGTTAAATCCTGCTGCCAGGTCATCGTAACCCCATACAGGATTAACACTTAGCACAACTGGTAAATTATCATTAATGGTCAGCTCGTATTTATACCCGATCCATCCGGGTTGATAACCGGATGAATCAGCAAAATAACCACAGGTCGCTGTGCCACAGCCTATCTGGATTTTAGCAGCGAGACCGCAAGGTTGTCCTGATGACATCACCGGAGATACAAGCATCATAAGACAAAGTAGGCGCATGTAAGAGTAAAAGTATTTCATAGGTTTTGGTTTAGGTTGTAATAAAGGTATACAGATTTTTACAATATCAAAATGGGGGTGCATGTTTTTTGATTAACAGGAGTTGTTAATAGGCAAATGGACGATCTATATCGGTTGGAGAATAAAAAAAGGAGACCGGTTGGCCTCCTTTTTCTTAAAATATTTAGCAGATTTAGAAATCCCCTGCTTCTACATAGGTCACTTTTTCAGGAGTGATCCACTTCTTGAGGGCCGCGTTTACATCCGCTACTTTGAGTGTTCCGACTTTGTTTTCAAAGCTTTGATCCCAGCTGAAATCGCGGTTCCAGCGCATATAGTTCGAGAGACGCATCACCAGTTCACGGTCCTGCGATCGGCTTACGTTTCTGCTCTGAAGATAGCCTTTTACTGCATCCGCAAGTTCGGTTTCTGTGATACCATCTGTTGTGATTTTGCGTAATTCATCCTTATAGGCTTCGATGAGCTTGTCGAGGTTGGTTGGATTAAAGATGGCATACGATCCAAAGGCTCCGGCTTTGTCTTTTTGTCCGGCTTGAAGGAAGGATCCAACACCATAACTCAAACCATCTTTCTGGCGAATACGAACTGCCAGACGTGAGTTAAGGAATCCGCCACCGAGAATGTAATTACCAATGGTGATCGCTGCATAGTCTGCATCATTATCCTGCAACGGAATGTTAAAGCCGCACATCAACATCGCATTCTTCTTATCCGGAGTTTTGATTTTTTCTGTCTTAGCTGCTGCTTCGAAATGTTCTTCTTTCGCTTCTTCGTATTTAACAGGAGATGTCCAGCCTTTGAAGATGGGCGTCAATGCAGCCATTGTTTCTTCTTCATTGAAATCTCCAACGATGGCGATCGTAGCATTTTCTCCATTATAGAATTGCTTATAGAAATTCTTTATATCATCGATGGTTGCTGCTTTGATATCTGCAGTCATTTCATCAAACGAAGAAGAATACCGGAAATCTCCTTTCGGATAATTGTTGGTGAGTCGTTCAAATACATTTCCGGCGATCGCCTGAGGTTCGCTCTTCTGCGATTCAATACCCGCAAGCTCTTCTTCTTTTAATTTTTCGAATTCAGCCGCAGGGAAAACCGGTTTGCGTAGAACCTCTTCAATAAGGGCAAGCGTTGGTTTAAGATTATCTTTGGTGGTTTGTACACTCACCATCAGTGCCTGTCCGTTTTGGTAGAAATTTACACTTGACTTGAGCTTGTCGAACTCATCACCGATCTGCTGATAGTTGTGTTTCTCTGTACCACGTTCGAGCATAGATGCACAGAGATCTGCAATATCACCTTTGTTCATGAGCGTTGAAACAGATCCCATCGGCAGTGATATTGTCATGTTTACGGAATTACCACGGGTAGTTTTCTTCAGGTAGCTATACTTAGCGCCTCCGTCAAGCGTTCCGGATTTCACACGACTCATGACATTAGCAACGGAAGGGTCAAAAGCTTCTGCCTGTGCCAGTGCTGCCTTGCCTTTGTAATCTTTCAGCAGTGTGCTGAGTTCTGGTGCTGCAGGAATTTCAGTACGTGAAGGTGCAGCATCTGGAATAAACAATCCCGTTGTGCGGTTAGAGGGCTTGAGATAGAAAGCTGCCACACGATTCACATCAGCTGCTGTTACTTTCTCTACCTGATCACGGTAATAGAACCATAATTTCCAGTCGCCTTTGGCAATGTATTCAGAAAGCGTTAAACCTACACGATCTGCAGAGTTATAGGTCATCTCGAAACTCTTCGCCATCTGATTCTTTGCACGTGCAACTTCTTCGTCGGTGATGGGCGCTTTAGAAAGATTATCCAGTGTACTCAGCATGGTTTTGTTGGCGTCATCAAGCGATTTGTCTTTGAGTACTTCGCATTGTGCGTACATAAAACCAGGGTCTTTCAATCCGAAACTGAATGCATAGGCACTGCTAGCCTTCTTCGTTTCTACAAGGGCTTTGTATAAACGTCCGCCCGGTTCGTCACTCAGGATATTTCCAAGAATGGCTACTGCAGGATAATCCGGATGTGATCCGGCACAGATATGATATCCACAGGATGCTACCTGTACGTCTCCTGTGCGGCGCAATACCACACTACGTTCTCCGTCCTGTGTTGGCTCAACTGTATAAGTAGGTTGCAGTACACGTGTGGGACGTGGAATCACACCGAAGTATTTATTGACCAGCGCCAGTGTTTTGGCTTCGTCGATTTTTCCTACAACCAGCAACACCGCATTGTCGGGCTGATAAAACTTGTGATAGAAGGCCTGCAGATTCTCGATGGGTACTTTCTCAATATCTTCTTTTGATCCAATGGTGGATTTACCGTAGTTGTGCCAGAGGAAAGCCGTTGACATCACACGCTCCATCAATACGCTGCCGGGATCATTTTCTCCTGATTCAAACTCATTTCGAACCACACTGAACTCCGACTCCAGATCTTTCTTCGCGATGTACGAGTTAATCATGCGGTCAGATTCCATGTCAAGCGCCCAGTTAAGATTTTCATCACTGGCGGCAAATGTTTCGAAGTAATTGGTGCGGTCGTACCAGGTAGATCCGTTCGGGCGACAACCATGCGTAGTCAGCTCCTGAGGAATGTTCGGGTGCTTCGGCGTGCCTTTGAACACCATGTGCTCCAGTAAGTGCGCCATGCCGGTTTCGCCGTAGCCTTCGTGCCGCGAACCTACCATGTAGGTAACGTTAACTGTGATGGTCGACTTCGACTGATCCGGAAACATCAGGACACGTAGTCCATTGCCCAGTTC
>WBZT01001835.1_pt1 | contig 15266 bp, 9 predicted proteins | sample 5204241 | NCBI WGS metagenome assembly WBZT01 (sample SAMN12344358, study PRJNA552823) | activated sludge metagenome | biome: Activated sludge suspended growth; feature: Nitrification reactor; material: Wastewater; isolation source: activated sludge from nitrification reactor of wastewater treatment... | reverse complement strand
GTCACGGTGTACGTGCCGTTGTTGGTGATGAACACCGTATCGGCGAGGGTCGGCACGGTGTTCGGACTCCAGTTGGCCGCGGTGGCCCAGTTGCCGCCCGCGGTGTTGGTCCAGAGAATTGTCGCGGCTTTAAGCTCAGCGCGGGTTGAAAACAAGAACGCGATGAGGAGGAGGATCAGTCTCTTCATATTAAGATATCCGTTTTTACCCGAGCACGGCTATCCTGTGGAATTGCTAAAACCCGAAGGAACAGCCGCACTTCTGAATTGGAAACGGAAATCTTCTAACACCAACGCGCTACGGTGTCGAGGGTTCGTTTGGGCAAGTGGAGGCTGAAAATCCCGCTATCGTCGTCGCGGGCATTACGGAGTCATGCGACTGGGCGACCAAATAAAATCAAGCGGGAATCTTGGATGCAGCGAAAAGCTGGAATACGTTTGGGTGGACTTGAGCTTGCAACCGGTGCTCGTGCCGATGGATTTCAGTCACACCGGTCTCGGAAGCCAATGGTCAACGCCCAAACATGCCCGGCATCCCACCGCCCATGCGGCCCATCATCTTCGTGAACTTGCCCATCTTCTTCATCATCTGCTGCATTTGGAAGAACTTGTTAAGCGTGGTGTTCAACTCGGTCACAGTCGTGCCGCTGCCGGCGGCGATGCGGCGGCGGCGGCTCGCGTTCAAGATTTGTGGCGCCTTCCGCTCCTTCGGCGTCATGGCACAAATCATCGCTTCCATGCGCTTGAATTCCTTTTCCTGCTTGCCGATGTCCACCTGCTTCAAAGCCTCCGCGCCGCCGGGCAGCATTTTCATGATGCTGTCGAGCGGCCCGAGCTTTTTCATCTGACGCAACTGATCGAGGAAATCCTCCAAAGTGAACTCGCCCTTGCGCATTTTTTCTTCCATGCGCTTGGCGTCTTCGAGATCCACCGCCTCGGCGGCTTTTTCGACGAGGCTGACGACGTCGCCCATGCCGAGAATGCGCGAGGCCATACGCTCGGGGTGAAACGGTTCGAACTCGTCGAGCTTTTCGCCGACGCCGGCGAACTTGATGGGTTTGCCAGTGACGGCTTTCATGCTCAAGGCCGCGCCGCCGCGCGCGTCGCCGTCGAGCTTGGTGAGAATCGAGCCGGTGATGTTCAGCGCCTGATCGAAATGTGTGGCGACGTTAACGGCTTCCTGACCGGTGGCGGCGTCGAGCACGAGGAGAATTTCCTGCGGCTTGACGAGATCACGCAAGCGAACCAGTTCCTGCACCAGCGGTTCATCAATCTGAAGCCGGCCCGCGGTGTCGAAGATGATCGTGTTGCGATTGTTCGCTTTGGCGAAATCCAGCGCTTCGCGCGCGATTTTTAAGACGTCCTTCTCGCCGCGCTTCACGAACGTGGGAATGTCGAGCTGCTTGCCCAGCGTTTCGAGTTGGTCCATGGCCGCTGGGCGATAAACATCCGCCGCGACGAGCAACGGCTGGCGGCCTTGTTTCTGGATGAGCCGCGCGAGCTTGCCGGAGGAAGTCGTTTTGCCCGCGCCGTGCAAGCCGACCATCATGATGCACGTCGGATTGCCGCCGAAGTTCAGGCCGGCATTCTGTGAACCGAGCAATTCGGTCAGCTCATCCGCGATTATTTTGACGATCTGCTGTCCGGGCTGGACGCTCTGGACGACCTCAACACCGATGGATTTGGTTTTGACGCGCTCGATGAAGTCGCGCGCGACCTTGAAATTGACATCAGCTTCCAGCAACGCCATGCGCACATCACGAAGCGCGTCCGTGACGTTGGACTCGGAAATTTTGCCGAGGCCACGCAGGTTGCGAAAGGCGTTCTGGAGCTTGCTGCTTAAGGAATCGAACATCCGGGCAACGTAGAGCAAGCGCGCCGGGCGCACAATTTGAAAGGGTGGTGGTAGGTGATGGATTCGAACCATCGAAGGCGTAAGCCAGCAGATTTACAGTCTGCCCCCGTTGGCCACTTGGGTAACCTACCACGAAGGGGCGCAGATTAAGCCAAAGTGCCCGCGCATTGTCAATCCGCGTGCAAATGCGCCCCGCCTTCCGCGTTGACATGATAGAATGCGGTCAGGTTTAGCCGGCTTCAGCGGCTTCCGTTCGAGCCGGCAGCCGATCGCAAATCCAACCGGCACGCGGCATCGTGCGGCGCCGGTTCGCCCACTTCCTCCACCGGATGAGTGAACAGGTAGCGCCAGACCGCTTCATGAAGGAACTTGCCGTCCGTACCCTTCACCGCCGACCCGCCCGGCACGACCGAGCCGTGCGCGCGCTTTGCGTCATTTTTTACATCGGCAGTGGTGATGAGCCGACGGGTGTTGCTGTAGGGCGGCGCGGCTTCATCCGCGTTAACGACGGGGCCGAACGATCGCAGGCCCAGCAGTTCCCAAGAGCGGCAATAATGATCGCCCTTCCAGCCATCGTCGAGCACGTGACTGAAACCGAAAAACCGGTTTGCGGGCGTGGCTGAGGGCAACGCCTGCCACGTCTCGAATTGATCGCGCGGCCCGCAGAACATCACCACGCGATCCATGCGCTGGTGTTTGGCGAACCGCGCCGCCGTGGTCGAACCGTGTGAACTGCCCGCGACGATCACCCGATCCCAGCGCAGCGCCGTCCGGTCTTCCGTGAGGAAATGTTCCCAGTGACCGGGCGGATTTTCTTTCGCCAGCCAGATCACAAATTGCAGGGCCCGTTCCATCATGCCGTCGGGCTTGGGGATGATTACCACGTCACTGAAATCCTCCCCCGTCGCGGCTTCGAGCCGGATTTTGCCGAGAAACTGGTCATCCGCCGGCGGTGGGTTCGTGCCGAACCGGCTGAACCAGCCGTTGGCGTAATGCACCTGGATGGCGTGCAGACCGTAGTGGTTCACGCGCTCAAACAGTGGCGCGCTGTAGCCCATGAACCAGATGACCAATTTGCCCTGAGCCGGCCCGCGGGTGTCAACGGACGCGTGCTCCACATCCACCGGCTGGCCGTCTTTTTCAAAAACAAAATCAAGCTCGGGATGCGACCGGGTGCGCGGATCAATCAGACTGGCCCGCGCGGTCAGTTCGTAGCGCTGCGGCGCGCGATCCGCAAACGTCAACCGCGGGTCGGCGGCGGTCGTCGCGAGCGTTGCCAGCGACAGAACAAGGACGACAGAAAAATTTCGTAGCGTTCGGTTCATATCAGACCAGGTGAATTTGGATCGTGCCCCGAGGGTGGCGTTCTGATTCAACCAAACAGGGCGACCGGATGGATTTCAAAGCCAGGAAAAATCTGCGGCAGACTTTCGGTTGTCGCCCCGTGGCGTTGCAGCAGGGGAGCGAGCACGTTGCGGTAGTTGGTCGTCACGGGCAAATCGCCCGGGCCATCGAGAACCTCGCGACTCAAGCCCGGCCATGATCCCAGCACACGGCCGCCTTGGATGCCGCCGCCCAGGACAAACATGACGCTGCCGCGACCGTGGTCGGTACCGAACGCGGAATTCTCCTCCACGCGCCGGCCGAATTCCGTCATCACCACCACCGTCGTCTGCGCCATGTCGCGGTCGAGGTCCTTTTGGAAAGCCGCCAGGCCCCGGGCCAGCCGCGTCATGAGCGGGTCCATGAGCAGTCCCTGGCTGAAATGCGAATCCCACCCGCCCAAGTCCACCGACGCCGCCCGCAAGCCGACGCGGGCCTTGATGAGCCGCGCGATTTGCAGCAGACCGCGGGAAAAATCATCCGTCCCGTAATCCGCGCCTTGCGCCGGTTGATACGCCGTCAGGCGCAACTGCTCGATGCGTTGCAGCGCGTCAAAGGTGTCGCGCCCCGCGGAAGCAAGCGCATCGGTTTGCGCACCGTACAAGCGGGCCAGCGCTTGCGTCAGCCGTGGGCGAGGGCCGCCCAAAGAGAAATCGTCGAGCGACTGCAACACGGTCGCGGCCGGCGCGCCGCGCAGGCATTCCGGAAGGGCTTTGCCGAGCGCGACCGCTGCCAGCGGGCCACTGGCGCCACCCGTTTGCACCCGCAGAAAACGGCCGAGCCAGCCGCCGCCGGTGATGCCGCCGTGCTCCATCAAATCCTGCGCCTCGAAATGCGACCTGGTGCTGTCTTCCGAACCAGCCGCGTGAACAATCGCCAGCGAGCCTTCGCGATAGGCCGGCTCAAGTGGCTTCAGCAACGGATTCAATCCGTAAAAGCCGTCCAGCGTCACGGCCGCTTTCTTGGAAAGGGCGATGCGCGGGCGCGCGCGGTAATAGCCGTCGTCAGCCAGCGGCGCCACCAGGTTCAAGCCGTCCGCGCCGCCGCGCAGAAACACCACCACCAAGGTCTGGCGTTCGTCGCCGTTGCCCGTCAAGAAGCTTTGGACTCCGGCCATGTCAGCACCTTTGAAAAGCTGGCGAAGCGAGCATCAACGCCAGTCCCGCGCCGGAGTCGTGGTAGGCTTGCGTCTCCTCCGCTGTGGGTTTGCGCCCGAGCAAATACGCCATCAGGCCGGCCGCGCCGCCGGAATTCTTTTGGAGCGCGGCGAAGTCTATCTTCGTGCCCTTGATTTTGTTTTCGCTCGCGGCCAGGGCGAAATTCCAACGCCAGAGCAGCGTGCCCAGCCACGGCGCCGCCGGTTCAGGATAACCATCGGGTGTGGGATAGTTGAACGGCGCGTGGCCCATCCGCCGAAGGTAGTCAATGATTTCCAACCCCGCGTCGGTGTCCGCGCCCGTGGCGCGCAAAGCGGAGACGATGTAATTGAACGGCCGTTTGAACTTGTTGCCGCGCTGGGCGCGGAATTCCTCCGTGGCAAACAGCGCGCGCAGCGTGGCGCGGATGTCCCCGCCGCTCCGGGTAAAGGCGCTCGCAACCGTTGTCACGGCACCGGCGGGTGGTTCATCCGCGATGAAACGCCGGCACAACTTCGTGCCGAGGTGGTGCGCGGTGGCCGCGTGGTGGGTCACGATTTCCAGAACCCGATCCAATTCCGCCCGCCCAAGCTGCTCCCGTTGCTCTTTGTTCAGGCGCTCGACGATGGCCGGGATTTTTTGTCCCAGCACTTCTTTGGCTTCGCAATCGTGCCGATGAAGTTGGAACTCGACCTTGCCGATTTCAAAGTACGGTTTTTGATTCTTGGAACGAACCGTCCAGCCAGTGAGGCAACGCGCGACTTCCATCACATCCTTCTGGGTGTAGCCGCCGTGGACGCCAAGCGTGTGCAGTTCCAGCAATTCGCGCGCGTAATTTTCGTTCGGCTTTTCCGCCCGGTTCTCGCGGTGGTTGACGCGTCCGTCCAGATACCAAAGCATCGCCGGACTGAGCGCGGAGGCGCGGAGCATATCGGAAAAATTTCCAAGCGCGTACCGGCGGATGACCTCGCGGTCGTCGGCGACTTTGAGCCATTTGCCGTCGCCCTTGGAGGGATCAATGTTGAAGTGGTCCGACCAGAACTGGACCATGACCTCGAAGAGCTGCCGCTCGGAATAGACCGCGCGCAGCAACGCGCCGCGCATGAGTTCGTGTTGCAGCAATTCTTCCTGATACTCGAACAGCTCGCCCAGCGGTTCGCGGAGCGTTTCCAACCGGCGCACGGCGTAGACTCCGGCTTCGTCGGTGATGTTTTCGGGCCGCAACTGCTGCTCCAGATATAGTTCCGCCGCCCGCTCCGGTGTAGGCGCGAGTTGCGACACGCGCGCGTGATCCCCGGGCCGCGCGCCAAATGTGGCACGATTCAGCACCTGCGTTACCGGATCAATGCCCTCGCCCGCGGGCGGTTGAAACGGGCCACTGCTTTTCGCCGGTTCGTAAAGCGCCCGCAGTTCGCGCGGCAACTGGTCGCAACCCACGGTGGCCAGCAGCGCGGCGCTGCCACCGCCGACCTTCAGAAATTTGCGGCGCGACAACGGCATCAGACGGCTCCCGATGCGGGCGTCAGGTTGACGGGCGGCGGCGTTGAATGGGAAGCCGGCCGGCGTTCACGGACCCCAAGCAGGAACGCGCCCAGGCCACTGACCAGCGCCCAAATGGGCAGCACGAACCAACCGACGATCGGCAGCAGGAAGGTCAGCGCCAGGAGAATCCCGCCGCGCAAGACGCGCCGCCAGGGTTGCTGTTCATCGAGCGGCGACGGCAGGCCGGCGCCGATTCGCAACACGAATCCCGCCGAGCCTACGAGGCCCAGCAACACCGGGATCAGCATCAGCGTGACGCCGACGATTTTCAGCGCGGGATTCGGCAGGTTGGCAATGACCGCGCCCAGGATGAGCGGCAGCGCGGCGGCCAGCAAACCAACGAAAGTGAGTTTCACCGGCCGGGCATAATGTTGCCGGGCGCGCTCCACCACGTTGGGAAACAAGGCGTGCGCCACCAGCCAGTAGCTGACGTAAATGGTCAGCAACCCGACGATCAGCAGGAAGATTTTGAGAATGTCGGCCATGATCATAAGTTGAATCCTTCGCAGTTTGATTTTTTGGTTGAGTCCGTTTCGTCGGAGCGCGCCGTTCCGTTGCTCGCGCTGATTCTACATCATCGGGCTTCGATGTTAAACCCCATCCCGCCGGGTTTTTTGCCGGACGCGATCCTGCCGCGGGTCAATGCGAAAATGCGGGTGGACTTGGGCGGGGCTTGCGGCACGATGGCCGCATGTGGAAGCGGCGCGGCGCGTTTACGTTGATTGAACTCCTCGTGGTGATTGCGATTCTCGCCATCCTCGCGGCGCTATTGCTGCCAACCTTTGGCCGGTCCAAAGCCAAAGCCGAGGGGCTCCGCTGCGCGAATAACATCAACCAACTTTCCGTGGCCTGGCATCTCTACGCCGACGACAACGAGGACTTGCTCGTCAACAATCATGGCGTGCCCGAAACCCTGGCCCGGCGGCAGACCTGGGCCAACAACGTGCAGGATTGGGTGGATGGCGACGACAACACAAACCTGGTTTACCTGGCCAATTCCAAACTCGGCCCCTATGCCAACCGGTCCACCGAGATTTACAAATGCCCGGCCGACCGCGAGCCGGCGCTCAACGGGCAGCGTATCCGCACCATGTCCATGAACGCGCAGGTCGGCAACTCGGGCGAGATCACCAACCGTTTCAACCCCGCTTACGCGCAGTTCTTCAAGCAGGCCGACATTGCGAAGCCCTCCGGCATTTTCGTGTTCCTGGATGAGCACTGCGACACGTTGAACGACGGCTTTTTCGTGAACCGGCTGGACGACTATGTCTGGGGCAATCTGCCGGGCTCGTATCACAATGGCGCAGTGAATCTGTCCTTTGCCGACGGCCATCTGGAAGCGCATCGCTGGATGGTTCCCGAAACCGTGCAGCCGCCCCGCAAGAACGTGGCGCGCGGCGGCAAGCTGGCCGCGACGCCCGCGACGGATTTTGACTGGCTCAAGGAACGGATGAGCTACAAGAAGCCGTGAGCCGGGCGTGCCGGTAGAAGCGTAGGGAAGATTCCCATCGCTTCTCGCCAACGATCAAGCTCAACGAGCGCGGCCGGAAACGCCCGGTCGGTCGCCCCAATCGAGGACAAATCATTCGAACCGTCCAACGGCCCAGCGGGCGGCGGTTCGCTGTGGCGCCCTGGGTGAAACCGCAATTTTTGCCTGTCAACTCGACCAGTCAATACCTGCCATTCTTGCACCCACGTGTGCAAGAATCAGTCCGAGCAGCCCGATTCCAAACGGCTTGGCTGTAGCCTTCCAGTTCCAAAACAAAAAGGCGATGTCCAGAAGCGGGATGAACAAACATCCAAAGAACCACCAAAGACCGCGCCGGAAAGCGACTTTCAGAAACACGACGTTCCCAATCAGGGCAACCACCAAGCCTATCGCCAATAGAATTTGACCCGCGATAATCATGAGATTCGCGTTGCGTTGTGGCCTAACCGAATTTCAGGCAGCCGTGAGGCGCTTGGTACCGCATTTCCAGCACTTGCTAAACTGGCGGCCCAGGCGCTCGCCACAACGCGAACAGGTCCACCCCGCCTCTGGAGTTTCCGCCGCGTTTTGCCACGCCTCCAGCAACGCGACCGCGGCCGGATAATCCGCCTCGTTCTCGACCCAGAGTTCGGCTTGGAACGGCAGGGCCGGAATTGTCTGGGCCATTTGCTCGTTCAGTTCGACGCACGGGATGCCGGCCTTCCGCAGCACGTTCCTCAGCAAGCCCAATTCGGCACTGTCTGGTGATGTGAATACGCGTTTCATAGTTGATGTCCCCTACGGCCCAACCTACCACATCCTCCGGGAATTATCGCCCCGGTCGCGACGGTGAATTCCCCACGCCCTACGGCACCCGCAGCCGGTAAAAGCGCGTCGGGAAATTCGTCGCGCTCGTGTCGAGGAATTCGAATCGCCCGTCCGCTCCCGCGAGGAGGTCGGTGAGCACGAGCCAGTTCACGAGATTGGTGGAAGTTTCCAACGTGTAGCTCAATAAGGGTGAACCACTGAATTGCAGCAGTGATCCGGCCGCCGCCGGCGCGCTCTGGCGGGTGACGCCCAATACGCTGGGCCGCGGCAGCGTGGCGAAGGTCTGATCGTCGCCGTAAGCCGTGCCGCCGGCATTGATCGCCACAGCGCGGAAGTGATAGATCGTGCCGGGGGCCAACCCACTTGGCGTCGCCCGAAATACGCGCGCACTGGATTGACGCCCGCCCGTCCAGGCTGCGCCGTTCAGCAATTGACCGGAGTTGTTGCCCGGGCTGGAATCTGTGAGGCTCGCTCCGCGGCCTTCCGTCAATGGCCAGTAACCTCTCAAATGTGAATGAACGGGATGATTCGTGGTGACGGTCTGGTTCATCCAGGCTTGAATCACCGCTTCGTCCAAGGGTTGATCCCAAATCCGCAGTTCCTGAAGCTCGCCGGCAAACGGGCCCATGCCCGCCCAGGTCGGATCCGTGACGCCACCGAACGCGGCACTGGGATGGACGGGCAGACTCCCGATCAGTCCCGTGCGCACGAGGACCCCGTTCACGTAGAGCCTCGGGAAATGATTGGAATACACCAGTGCGACGTGATGCCAACCGGCCAGGCTGCTGTTGTAAACGAGCACGCTCGGCAACGCGCCGCCGGTGTGTTCCATCACGCTGATGCCATTCGTGCCCACGGACAGGCCAGCACACGCATGGCTGCCGCCGTAAGCGACGCTGCCTTGCTCGGGAAAGAGCGCGTAACGCTGTCCGCCCGTGCCCGCGGCGCCGCTCGTGGATTCCGTTGTAGGCGAACGCGCCGCCGTTGGGTTGACCCACATCTCGATGGTAAAGTTGTTGGTGACGCCCGGGAACTTGCCCCAGCCGACGGCGATGCAATCATCCACGCCATCGAAATGCAGCGCGGCATCCAGGATCGCGGCGGGTGCGAGATTGCCGTAAGCCGTCGTCGCGCCCCACTCGATAAAATAATCCGCCCCGGAACTGGCCAACGGCGAGGAGCCGACCAAGCCGGCGCTGGTCCACAACACGTTGCTGGCCGCGAACGTGGAAACCACCGGTGCGGGCAGGGCGGTCGTGAAACTCTGGTTCGTGCCCACCACCAGCCCGGCGCTGTTCGACGCCACGAGCCGGAAGAAATACGTCGTAAGCGGTTGCAGCCCGGACAACGCTTGCTGAGCCGGCAGCGGCTGTAATCCCGTGCCGACGCTCACGGGCGGCGTGGTCGAACCGAGATTGCCGTTCGCGCCCCACTCGAACCACGCCATCGTCGGTGAGCCGCCCGGCACAACACTGCCGTTGAGCGATGCCGAGCAACAAAGCACGTTGCTCGCAGCCAATGTGGCAACGAGCGCGGGCCCATTTGTCACCACGAAGACTTGTTCCGCCGACCAGGGCGAACCGACAAAGCTGTGGTTCACGGCCTGGACGCTCCAAAAGTACTGCCCCAGCGGCAGGTTGGTGAGCGTGCTGAACAAGCGATGCCCCGCGTTGCCCATTTGCGGCAACCGTCGCCGGCCCGTGATCGGATCGGAGTGCGGTGCGACAATTTGCCCGCCGCCGGAACTCGTGCCAACGCGGACATTGTAGGTCAGGCCGGGTGTTGGCGTGTGCGGATCGGTAGCGGCGGTCCAGGTGAGGGTGACGGAATCGTTGATGACACTTGTGTCTGTCGCGGAAGGGGCGGTTGGGCGCTCAGGGGGATCGCCAGGCGGGGTGAGGAAGTTGCGATAGATCAGCGTCGTCGTGCCGTAGTAAGGCCGGTTGCCGATCACAGCGCAATCAAGGCTGCCGTCGCCGTCGTAATCGCCCCAAGCCCCCGCACCGCCCGTGGTGTCCGCCAGGCTGTTTCCGATGTCAGTGAACACGCCATGATCGTTTCGGTAAATCCGCGCCGCTGGCGGTCCGGAATTGGTCACCACGCCGCACAGCAACACGTCGAGTTGACCATCGCCGTCGTAATCACCCCACGCCGCGTTGGCAACGTAGTCGCCCCACCACGCATAGTAGTTGGATGCCTGATAAAGGCCGGGCAGATTCGCGTCGATGTGGAGAAAGTCCCGTCGTGGTTGTTGCGAAAGATGCGACAGATGGCGCCGCTGGTGTTGGCGTTCGTGCTGCCACCCAACAAAATGTCCGGCCAGCCGTCGTTGTCGTAATCGCCCCACGCCACCGAGCCGGAGGCCACGCCGGGCAGCGCCTGTCCCGAATCCGTGAAGACGCCGGCCTGATTCAGGAACAAGCGGGTGAGGATGGCAGTCCCTGTGTTGCCCGCGACCAGCAGGTCCTGGTCACCGTCATTGTCCGCGTCGCCCCACGCAATCGAAGAATCGAACACAGCGGGGACGGCGCTGGCGACACGCGAGAACGTGCCGTTGCCGTTGTTGTGGAACAGACCATTTGTCGGCACGCGCGAGTAAACGTCGCTCCCGGCGTCACCTGAGGCGAAGAAGTCGAGCCGGCCATCCTTGTCATAATCCGCCCAAACCGCCGCTCCGTGTGTGAAGGGCGTCAACGCGGTAAAGACATTGGTGAAATTGCCGGTCTGATTCCGATTCACGAAGGCACTGCGCCATGAATCGTAAGGCACTTGGGTACTGGCTTCGCCGGATAGCAGCAGGTCAGCATCACCGTCGTTGTCACAGTCACCCCAGGAAGCTGAACCGTAAGACAACCACGGAAGCCCGGCGCTTGGTCCCCAAGAAAAGGGCAACGGCGGCACGACGGACCAAGCATTGGTTTCATTGCGGTAAAGGGTGGTAAATCCATTGGTCCACGCTCCGGAAACCGTCAACAGGTCCAGATCACCATCCCGGTCGTAATCCTGCCAGGAAACAGCGCCGTGGGTGTCCCAGCCCCAGCCGGAAAACACATTGCTGAACGACAGGGTATGGAAACTCTGATCCAATCCCACCGCCGTGCCGCTGGTGTTGGAAGCTTGCAGGCGGTAGTGGTATTCCGCGCCAATGCTCAGACCCGTCAGCAGGTTCGAGACAGTGATGTTCGCGGTGCCCGGGGCAACCGCTTGCGGCGGGGTCAGGTTTCCATATTCGGTGTTGGTGCCCCACTCGAACCAAGCCCAGGTGGCCAGATCATTGGGAACGAGCGTTCCCCACAATCGGACACTTGAGACACGTGCCTCGGTCGCCGGCAACGTCACGACCGTTGGCGGCCCGGTGGTTCGGAATTCCCGTCCCGGCGCGCGCGACGTCCCGAGGCTGTTGGTCGCCACGACGCGATAGTAGTAACGAGTCGCCGGCGCGAGCGCGGTGACCGGTTCGGAGACAGGCACGGCCGTTTCACCCGCGCCGACCGCCGCCGGCGTGGTGGCAAATCCGTAATTGGTGGAAGTGCCCCACTCGAACCACGCATACGCGGCAGAACCGCGCGGGTTGACGCTGCCTGCCAAGCGGGCGCTCGTATCCGTCAGTTCCGAAACCGGCGCCGTCACCACGACGGGATTGGAGAGCACGTTGACCGGCGCGCCGGGCGTCACCCAGGTCGGACCGTTCTGAAGCGTTCCGGGATGCGCCTTGCCGCTGGCATCGTTCGCCGCGACGCCCGCACCTTCATCCAGCTTCCAGTAACCGACCAAGTGGCCGTACGCCGGATGACTCGGGTCCGGTTCATAACCCCGCCATTGCTGGAGCGTGTCCGCATCCAGCGCGACGCTCCACACGCGGACTTCATCCAGCATGCCTTGATAGTAACCGTAGCCGCTGCCGGCCACACCGAGGTTGATGCTGGGATGAACGGTCTTGCCGCTGGTCAACCCGGTGCGTCTCAGCAGGCCGTTGACGTAAAGCCGGGGTGTGCGATTGGAATAAACCACCGCGATGTGCTGCCAGTCGGTAAACGTGCCTACGAAGACCAAAGGTGAGGGAAGGTAGTCGGCCGAGTGTTCGAACACCCCGATACCATTGGTACCGACTGAAACGCCGGCGCCGGCATGGGTGCTATTGCCATAAGCAATCTGGCCTTGCTCCGGGAAGATGGCGTAGCGCTGGCCCGAGTTCCCTGGAATGCCGGCGGTTCCTTCGGACGTGATCGCCCGTGCGACTGCGGGCTTGACCCAAAGCTCGATGGTGAAGGTGTTGGTGACTGTCGGGAACAACCCCGTGCCGAAGCTGACGTAATCGTCCATCCCGTCAAAGGCGAGCGCCGAGCCGGCCGTTGCCGGACGGTTCGATAGCGCCAGAGACAGCCCGATGGCAGAACCAAACGACCCGAAAATGTAAAAGGGGATTCTCATAACCGACGATGGTTTTTCCCGTGGTTCATGCACCCAGTTGGCTATGGGCAGCGGAGAGAGCATTCACCCGTCCGTCATCCACTGCAAGGTGCAAGTTTACGCCTTGGCGTTGCGGTCAATGCCCCGAATGGCGCTGTCCTCCCCGCTTTCGGGGATAGGCAGCTTCCAAGCCGTGGGACTAAGGTGCTACCACGAAACACGCAACTTGGATGAATCCAGGATTGCACGGTGTTCGGCCGCGACGACGCAGGATTGAGGCAGTGGAAAGCGCGTGGTGGAAGGCGCCCGCCGGTCGAAGAGTTCAACGCATAAACTCTGAGCCAAGGGCATAACAACAAAGCAAATGAAAAGAACAACCCCAAAAAACTTGATGCTTGTGGGCGCCCTGCTGGGCGCCATGGCGGTCGGTCAGGCGATGGCCGCTGATATCCGTTATATGAACAGCGGCGACTATCTGGAGCCAAGCGGCTGGCAAGGTGGTGTCATTCCCGGCATCAACGATACGGCCCGATTCAACTGGGGCAACAACACCGTTACGTTGTCGGGGGAGGCGCCCTTGCTGATGCGGTTTCAAATGGGAGTTGATGAGTCCGGCCAGTTGGTGGTCAACGCCGGTGGAAAACTCAACACGACCGGAGTCCAGAACAGCACGGTGGGGAACAACAACAACGCCGGCGTCGTCGGACGACTGACCGTGAACGCGGGGGGCGAGGTGAATGTGACAAATGTGTTGTTCGTCGGCGGCAACGCCACCGGCATCCTCACGATTGACGGCGGAACGGTGCGCGTCACCAGTCATCTCTGGGGTGGCAGCGGCGCCGCGGGCGTCGGCACCATTGGTATCTCCAACAGTGGCAGCCTTACCATCGGAGGCAATATCGGTCTGGGCACGGTGAACGCCAGCACCCCCTCGGGTGGCAAGTGTTCCGTTTACGTCGGGGACGGTGGCGTGCTTAACCTGGCCAATATTTCTCCGGTTACTTCGATTCAGCCCAACTCGGTGCTCGATATTTCCGGGAGTGGCGTGGTCACGATTCCAGGCGACCGCGTGGCGGTGATGAGTGCTTATACCAATGCCTTGAGAATCACTGCCTATGGTGGCTTGGGCGCGGTGGGGATTGACTATAACAACACGAATGTGGGCAAGACCACACTTTGGGCGATCGCTCCTGCTCAACCACCACCCACGGAGACGGTCTGGAATCCGGCAGGCAATCCGTCCGGCACAGGCAAGTGGAACGAGCAGAACAACTGGACCGGCTTTGTGGCGCCGGCCAGCGTGACCAAAGTGACTTTCAATGTCGTTGGTGCGATTCCATGCACGGTGACCAATGCGGCCCTGGCCGACTATGTGGTCATGGGCGACAACGGCCCTGGCGGCACATTGATCATCACGAACGGCGGCAGCCTCATGCCGGCCAGTACCGTGAATCCGACTTCCATCGGTTACAACAGCAACGGCGTGCTGGTGGTTGAAACCGGCGGGGTGGCTAGTTTTGGCACTCACTTGTGGATTGGTTTGGATCCGGGATCGGACGGTAAGTTGATCGTGAATGGCGGAACGGTGTCCGTTGCCGGCATGTTCGGCCTAGGCTGGCAGGGTGGCAAAGGCACCGCGCAAATCAATGCCGGCACCTTGAATCTTTCCCGGTGGGATTATTTCAACTCCATCCAGGGCGAGTCGGTCCTGGATATTTCCGGGACGGGCAGGGTTGTGATCAATGGAAATCAACAAGACTCGGTGAACAACTTCATCCTCAGCGGCCAGATCACGAACCGTAACGGGACTTTGGTTGTGGACTATAACCACATCACGGCGGGCAAGACCACGATCTACCCGTCAGGCATTTATGTGCCGCCGGCGCAGGTCACTTGGGATCCCGCACTCAATTTTCCGGACGTCAATGGTCTGTGGAATGTGAGCAGCAACTGGTCGGGCGGCGTGGGACCGAGCAACGTGACCTTTGTGACCTTCAATGTCCCCGATGCGATTCCTTGCACGATAACCAACGCGGCGTTTGCCAGCGTCGCGCGCGTCGGCCTCAATGGCCCCGGCGGCACGCTGATCATTACCAACGGTGGCAATCTGGTTTGCAGCAATCCCGATGAGTGGAATTCCATCGGGATGAACAACACCGGACTGGTGGTGGTGGCCAACGGCGGGTCGGCCAGTTACGGACAACATCTCTGGATTGGCTTCGATTCGGGAGCCGACGGCACGTTGATCATGAATGGCGGCACCGTAACCGTCGGGCAGATGTTCGGCCTGGGTTGGAACGGCGGAAAAGGCACCGCCCTGATCAATGGCGGAACTTTGAATCTTTCCCAGTGGAGTGAGAGCAGCCCTGGTTCGATTGCGGGCGCATCGGTGTTGAACGTTGCTGGATCGGGCAAGGTGGTGATCAATGGCAACCGGTTCACCTCGATCAGCAATTATGTCAACGCGGGGAAAATCACGGCCAATGGCGGCCCCAACGTGTTCTATTTCTATGACCCGAACGCGAACAAAACCACCGTCAGCGCTGTATTGCTGCCCGCGCCGCAGCAATCCATTACGGCGGTCTCGGTCAGTGGCGGCAATGTGTCCATCACTTATCAGACGACGCACCAGCACACGTATCACA
>WBZT01001394.1_pt1 | contig 15267 bp, 4 predicted proteins | sample 5204241 | NCBI WGS metagenome assembly WBZT01 (sample SAMN12344358, study PRJNA552823) | activated sludge metagenome | biome: Activated sludge suspended growth; feature: Nitrification reactor; material: Wastewater; isolation source: activated sludge from nitrification reactor of wastewater treatment... | reverse complement strand
CGCCTGGTCGGTGCGCCAGAACGGTTCCCCGGAATTGAAACGCAACCGCATTTCTTCATGCGCGAGTCCCCCTTCCAGCACCGCCACCATACTGGGCAGGTCAAACACCGTCTGGGCGTCGAGCATCGGCACCGTCTGCTCCAACCGCTCCGCCAGCTTGGCATGCAGGCGCTTCAGGCCGGGAGGGGGCGCGGTCACGGCGGCGGGCAGTTTATCCAGCAGGTTCAGGATCCGCTGGAAGTCGTCGCGCAGTTGCTCGAGGCGGCGTCCGAAAATGTCAGCGGCGGCGAGCGTGTCGTCGCCGGAGGCAAAAGTCTGCATAAGCCTTTCCAGCAGCGCTCCGGTGGTGGGCAAACCCGATACATCACCCAGCACGCCGCTCTCAACAGTCGAAAGGAGTTCGACGGCTTCGGAGGATAGGAGCAGAACCGTGCGCCGGTCGTTGGCGGCGGCGGCGGTGTTTAGTTTGCCTTCCAAGGCGGCCCACAGGGCGCGGGCCAGCTGGCTGATGCCTTCGGGAATCGGCGCGCCGAGGTTTGGATCGGCCGCGCCGAGCAACTGGGCCTGCTCACGGTAGCCCATGAGATGTTTCAGCGGCTCCAGCATCTCGAACCGGGACATCCGGCCGATCTTCGAATCTGGCGGCGCTGTGAACACGCCCGGACTGACGCCAAGTTTTTGGCAATACGCCACTGCGGAGCAACTGAGATGATCCGTGGCCAGGCCAACGAGATCCGTGTCCCGGGCCACTCCGGCGCTTTCGAGCACCGTTTCGGCCTGCAGGATGAGGCGCACGGCCTCCAGCAGTTTGGACGCCTCGGCCCGGGCGCAATCGCCGGCACGGAACCAGCGTTTGGTGGTCGCAATAATGCGATCCACGGAAGCCCGCACCTGCGGAGCGAAGTCGGCCGCATCTTTGCCGGCGAATTGCAGGCGAGCCGCTTGTTCGAGTATGACGGCAATCTCGGCCAGGTCTTCCGAGCTTTCCGCCGTGCGAGCCGCATGTTTCACGGCGGCCACGCTGGCCGGAAAGGAAAGCTGTTTCAACGTGTGCTCGGCCACCGACGACCAGAACTGCAAGCGCGGCGAAGGGCCGGCTTCGTCGGCGGGCGATTCCGGGGGCGCGGCATTGTCCGGCGTGGCATCGCCCACCGTCAGCGCCCCGAACGAGTGGGCCGCGCTGTTCACGAGGCGCAGCTTCTTCTCCTGTTCATCCATCGCGTTGTCATCCGCATTGGCGGGGAGCGACGTTGGCCGGGGCAACAAATCCACCACCCCGAGCAACCCCGGAACTTCGAGGCGGCTGGCCGAGAGGCGCAAGGCGTAGTCCGGTTCATCAAAGCTGAACTCGGTGGCAAAGCGCGGACCATTCGGGAAGTTCAATTCGCCACTGCCGCCAAAGGCGACCGTGTTGTCGCCGCGCAGTTCGAGCCAGAGCGGACGTTCCGCCGGGATGCGCAGCGTCGGCGGCGTGCCCGTGCCATCCGGTAGCGGGATTTCTCCGTGAAACGGAATCCGCACGCGGCGGCTGGTGAGATCGAGATGCACGTTGCCGAGCGCGCTGGACAACGCGGGCAGTTCGATCGGCAGCGGCGCACCGGGCCGGCCGAGGAATCCCAGCCGGACGTTGCGGATGCGGTCGCTCTCAAACACACCGTCCTGCAGTTTGAGGTGGAACGCCTTGAAGCACACGACCTCCAACCCAGTGTTCTCGGGCAGGCCGAGGAGCCGCTCCAGCAATCGCACGTCAATCGGGCCCACCGGCACGTCGAGATCCGTCAGCGAATGGATGTGATGGACGCCGTCCGGGTTCGCGGCAAATTGCAGGAACGAGTCGGGGCCGAAAAGCAAATCTATGTTGCGCGCCCGCAGGACCGTTCCGCCATCCACATCGAGCGGCAGGGCGCCGTCCGGAAAGCGGATGATCAGGCCCGCGCCTTGCGGCAGATCGGTTCCGGCGGGGTGCAGTTCGAGCGGGCCGAACGTTCCGTTGGTGGGATTCTGGAACGGCAGCAAACCCGGTTGCGGCGCTCCGCCCGGCGCGATGCCAATGAAGCGCGTGTTGTCACTCAACGACCACGCGGCGGGTGGATTGACCGGTTGTTCGACGATGCGGTAGAAGGAGGACGGATTCTGCTGGGCTTCCACATCCACGAAACTGTGCGCCCCGCCGTCGCCGACAAATTCAGCCACGGTGCGCCAGCCACCCGCGATCACCACCGCGAGATCCATTGCGCGTTCCACCCGGTACGTCCGGCCTGGCAGGGTATGCACCATCAAGCCGATGGCTCCGGAAGAGCGCACATTGAAGTCGCCCTCCGTGATCTGCACCCCTTCCGGCGGAGTCACCGGTTGCCGCACCACGACTTGAGCCTCGGGACTCAACGTGCTGCCGATCGCGTCCGTCGCCCGCACCCGGTATGATCCCGCGTGAACCGCGGACACGCTGCTCACCAGGAAAAAGCTGTTCGTCTGGTCGGGCAGTGGGTTGCCGTTGAAGAGCCATTGCATTTGCGCGGGCTTGCGGGTTTCCGCCGCCAGCCACAACGACCCGCCGTAGGGCAACTCGATTCCCGAGGGCGCCCGCGTGAACTGCGGCGGTGAAGCCGTGACGTTCAGTAACAGATCAATCCAGGCGGATTCGTTCTGCGCGCTGCTGGCTTGGATGGAAATGGGAAAGGTCCCGGCAACCCACGGAATCCCCTGCAACTGTCCGGCGCCACTGAGACTCATTCCGTCCGGCAAAGTTCCCCCGGCCAGGCTGAAAATCGTGGGCGTGCCGCAAAAGGCGCCCACCAGGTTGACGCTGTAAGGAAGGCCTTCCATGGCGGCCGGCAGGATGAAACCCAGGTTGGGATTCACCTGGCCGGAGATCACCCTGAACCGGTTGGTGGCTGACATCAGGCTCTGGCCATTGTCCGAAACCCAGGTGACGAAAGTGTTCGTCGCCCGACCGGCGCCGATAATTGAACTCCAGGAAATGACACCGCTGGCACTGATGCTGGCGCCCGCCGGGGCTTCGAGGAGTGTGTAGGTCAACGCGTCGCCCGCATCGGCGTCGGTGGCGCCATTGTTGAGGTTCAACGACACGGGTTCGCACAGGGCAAGATCCTGGCGGGGAACCAGCACCGGTCGGGCATTGCGATAGAGTGTGCCTTGACCGCCAAGAGTTCCACTGAAGGCATTCGTGCCGTATCCCACCACGGCGATGCGTCCGCCGCCGCCGATGCCGATGCCCAAACTCGGCCCGCCCTTGGCTTCGATCACGCCACTGCCCGAGAAACTCCCGCCCGACAACTCCACAAAGATGCTCCCGCCACTGCCGCCGCCGTATCCGTCAGTCGCCCCAGTCCCGCCGTTGTAACTGCGCTCGCCGTTGGCGCGCAGTACGCCATCCACCAAGAGGCTCTGCGCGCGAAGATGTATGCGGCCTCCGCCATTGCCACCATAACGACTGCAACAACTATCACCCGCGCCGCCGCTGCCCAGATCCACCGGTGCCGTCGCCGAGCCGTAGAGCGGATTGGGCGCGTAAGCTCCGCCCAGACTGCCGTAGCTGCCTCCGCTTGCGGTGTAACTGACGGTGCCGGCTCCGGCTTCCGGCAACCCGCCTACTCCACGGGTTTGGCCTCTGGTTCCAAACGCATTCCCCGGTTGGCTTCCGCCCAGATACCCCGCCGCACTCACGTCCAACCGGCCACCTGCCAACACCGCAATCGGGCCAGCCACTTTCAACTGCAAGCCGTTGGTGAACCCTTGCGCGTGCCAGATGACGCCGTTGCTTTGCACCGTCACCGAACCAATCCAGTCGTCCGGCCGGTTGGCGCCTTTGACCACCCCGTGTTGGAGCAAACTCACGCCCGCACCCACCACCAGCGTATCATCGGCCATCGCCAACGTGCCGTAGTTGTAGATCGTGCCGCCATTGGTTGTGGCGCTGAACGAACTAAAAGTGTTCGTCGTGTCCGCCGCAATCGTCAGGCTCGTCCCGTCGAGTTGCAAATGTCCGCCCGGACTGGCCGCCTGGGTGAAGACTGTCCCCGCCCGCCCCAGCGTGCCGGTAAAACTATTGCTCGTGTATCCCACCACGGCGATGCGCCCGCCGCCGCCGAAACGGCCGAAGTTCAAGCTCGGCCCGCCTTTGGCCTCGATCACGCCACTGCCGGTGAAAGTCCCACCCGACAACTCCACGAAGATGCTCCCGCCGCTGCCGCCGCCCGTGTCCCAAAGCTCTCCAGTCTCCGAGTGGTAGGCCTGTTCGCCATTGGCCCGCAGCGCGCCGTCCACCACCAGGCTCGCCGCCCGCAAGTGCATCCGCCCGCCCCCGTTGCCACCGTACTTGATGTGCTGCTCCCGCGTCCCGCCGCCGCCGCTGCCGAGGTCCAGCGGGGTCGTCGCCAAACCGTAGATTGGATTGGCGTAGCCCCCTCCGCCCAGACTGCCGTAACTGCCGCCGCTGTTCTGGGCGGCCCCGGCAATCAGCGTGCCGTCAGTTCCACGCGTCTGGCCCGGATTATTAACACCACTTCCACCGGGCGCTCCTGGCTTGCCCCCGCCCAGATAACCCTGCGCACTCACGTCCAGCCGGCCACCCGCCAGCACCTGGAGCGGGCCGACCACTTTCAACTGCAACCCGTTGGTGAACCCTTGCGCGTGCCAGATGACGCCGTTGCTTTGCACCGTCACCGAACCGATCCAGTCATCCGGCCGGTTCGCGCCTTTGACCACGCCATTCTGCATCAGGCTCACGCCCGGCCCGATCACCAAGGTGTCGTCTGCCATCGCCAGCGTGCCGTAGTTGTAAATCGTGCCCCCGTTGGTGGTGGCGCTGAACCAACTGAAAATGTTCGTCGTGTCAGCCGCGATGGTCAGGCTCGTCCCGTCCAGTCGCAGATGCCCGCCTGCGCTGGCTGCCTGCGTGAAGACCGTCCCCGCCCGCCCGAGCGTGCCGGCAAAACTATTGCTCGCGTATCCCACCACGGCGACGCGCCCACCGCCGCCGAAACGACCGAGGTTCAAGCTCGGGCCGCCCTTGGCCTCGATCACGCCACTGCCGGTGAAACTCCCACCCGACAATTCCACAAAGATACTCCCGCCACTGCCGCCGCCCGTGTCCCAAAGCTCTCCAGTCTCCGAGTGGTAGGCCTGTTCGCCATTGGCCCGCAGCGCGCCGTCCACCACCAGGCTCGCCGCCCGCAAGTGCATCCGGCCACCCCCGTTGCCACCGTACTTGATGTGCTGCTCCCGCGTCCCACCGCCGCCGCTGCCGAGGTCCAGCGGGGCCGTCGCCGAACCATAGACCGGATTGGCGTAGCCGCCCCCGCCGAGACTGCCGTAACTGCCGCCGCTGCTGTGGCCAGAACCCCACGCTGGCGACCCGTCGGGTCCACGGGTCTGACCGGCATTCTCCGACGAGACCCCAAACGCATTTCCTGGCTTGCCCCCGCCCAGATACCCCGCCGCACTCACGTCCAGCCGACCGTCTCCTGCGATGTGTATCGTGGTGCTGACGGATAGGTTGACGCCATTGGTGTTTCCCTGACCGTGCGTCACATTGCCATTGCCAATAAACAAACCACCCACCGCGGTCGGACTGTTGAGCACTGCGGTTCCGCCATTGCAAATGATTGCCAAATCACCTGTACCAGGCACGCGCGCTGGGGACCAGTTGGCGGGATTTTCCCAATTGCCCTCCGACGGAATCCAGCGGACGGGATTCAATCCGGCAAAGGCAGACGAGACGCTCCCACAAGCAGATTCGATGCGTTCAATCACTGCCTCCAAGCCAGTGTTTCCAGGGTGCAGGGAATGGTCGCCGTTCGGACCCACAGCAAAATCAACCGTGTCTCCGGAGGCCAGCAAATAGACATTGGTGAAGCTGCGAGACACGCCGTTCTGTGTGATCGTGCTGCTGAACACGTCCAACCCATTCACCAACACCCGCACATCAACGTTGATTCCATTCTGCTGGGCGAAGAAAGAAGAACTGACTAGGTATTCTCCCGCTTGAGGTGCGGTCCAAATGACGTGTGCGTAGGCCTGGCCAGTGGGACCCTGGGGATGCAGGATGAGCGCGCCGGACAAAAAAGTGACATTACCATCGTTATAGTCCGCGCCGGTGTGACGGGCCACGCTGGGGGTCCAGCCGAGACTGAAGTCGGGATCGTCCCACATCTCGGATTGATTGCCATTCACTGGAGGAAAATGGGCCCTCGTAAACAAATGGAGCGGTCCAGTCATGGGATCCGACCAGCCATAGCGCCAGACTCCATTGGGATTGTTGTTCGTGGAAAAGTTCCGCCGCGCGTCATCCCCGAGCGCAGTGTCCGGCCCACGACATTTCCCAGCCGAGCCGGCAGAGTAAACAGTAGCGACTTCATTTGAAGTCAGTGCGCGATTGTAAATAGCCACTTCATCCACCAACCCGTCCAGATTTCCCACGGTGGTTTCTCCTGACGAACCTATGAATACCGGTCGCGTTCCATAATCGAGCGGAAAGCTGGCTGCTTGCGATGCGTGCAATACTCCGTCCACGTAAAGTTTTGCGATGCTCCCGTCGTAGGTGCCAGCGACATGGTACCACTGCCCCACCACCACAGCATTAGTGGAAACGAGCCCCACCTGGGATCCCGACGCGGAAGAAATAAAGAAGTAAAGTTTGTCAATCCCTGCGCTTCGCAGCTTCACCAAAGCATAGCCTTCGAAGAAACTGCTGCGTGTGTTCTTTTTGAATACGATATACTGGAGGCCCGGGAACGAAGCGCCTGGGGTATCTTGAGTGTCAAACTTCACCCAAGCCTCGACTGTGACGTTGGCAGGCTTGAGTACCGCGGAATCGGCAATCTCTATCCGCGCCCCTAGACCATCCAAATCAAACGCCTGTCCCACCCAGCCAGCGTTGCAGACTGCCCCGTTCTGTAGAACCCCGTGGATGTTCCCGAGCGCATCCTGTGCGTTGTTCTCCGCGCGCCACCAAGCCACGATGCCAGGCGGGATGTCGGCGCAGTTTTGTGACGGCCCACGGCATTTGCCGGACGCGCCGGCCGTGTAGATCGCAGCGATCTCCTGATTGGAGAGTGCATGGTTAACGTAAATCGTCGGTTCATCCACTGAGCCGTTCAGCCAGAATTGCCGGTCGTCAGCCGAGCCCGGAGTATCTGTAGGATTTCCCCGATGGCCGAATTTGAGCGAAGCCCCGCTGTCTGTGTTACACGCGCCGTTGGCGCTCCCTGTGGGAACGCCGTTTTGAAACATGGTGAAAACCGTCCCGCTACGCCGAACCGCAAAGTGCGTCCAAGAGTTGCCCGGCTGGACGGTTGACGCAGGAGCACTGTCCATGACGACACACCCTCCCACCCCGAACCTGATGGTATTGTCGTCGAGCTTCGTTAAAGACCATCCCATTGAAGCCAGCGTGTAGGTTTCGACGTACTTCTCCATGATGACTTGTTCCCCAGCCAAGGTGTTGAAGCGTACCCAGAGCTCAAACGTGAAATCGCCCGTACCAAAGTTCAAAGCCGGGTCATTGGCGACCTCGACGAACTGGCCGTTGCCATTAAGACTGAACGCCTCCCCCACCAACCCCGACGCATATCCTGCGCCCCCGCGAAGGGTCGCGTGACGTCCTCCGGCGGCGTCATTGATCGTCAGATTCCCGGGCCACCAACCGGTGATGTTGGTCACCACCAAACAATCGGCGGCTGCGTCTAGCGCGCCCAGGCACAACGCGCCTGTAGTGAGGAGCAATACAGCTAGCAGGCGGCCGGAAGCGGTACGAAAAGTGGACTTTGTGTTCATGGCGTGTGCGTGTTCGCAATCTGATCCCAACCACCGTGCTGGCGGGGCTTAAACAGAGTAATCGGGAAATCGGCGGCGCGATGACCAAGAATCTTCAGGCGTCAGAGGGTGGTCGGCGGAGGACCAAGGCGGAGTAGCGGCAGGCAAGGATGCCCACCGCTACGGATTGCCTGCCAAGGCAACCCAGAATGGTTGCCGCGACAGGTTTATGGTTCTGCGGTGAGGGCGAGCAGGAAGGGTGCAGCCCCGGTCATTTTCGACACGTAATCGAGGCTCACAATTTCCACTTCAGGATGTGGATTGGTCCAGGTGGTTTTGAACAATTGGATGCGTCGGCCACCGGACGAACTTTCGGCGTTCGTGCCGGTCCATACCGCGTCGGCCGACGCGCCGGACTGAGTGTGCCAGTCGCGAACGTCCCGGCCATAGGTCACGGGAATCTCAACTTGCGCGCCATTGGCATAGTGCACGATGAAACCGGCGATCACTGTGCCCGGCTCGGCACTCCAACCACAGGCGTGGAGGAAGTGCAGTTCCCGGGCCTGGCGGTTGACGGCGATGTCCTGAACCCGCTCGGGGAAGCTTCTGGTGGCCGGTGGCTCGCCCGCAAGATGAACCAATCCATGAATCGAGAAATCCACCTCCCCGAGTTGATGCACGCCGGGCGTCAATGCGGAGAAACTGTTGTCCTGCGGAGTTTCATGCAGCGAGTTGGTCAGGGAAAAGTTGTAATGTCTGGTGAGGTCAATGACGTGAAACGCGCGCTCCGTTTTGGGCTCTTTGATTTCAGTGTTTCCAGCGGGAGATTCGCCACGTTGGCTGCCAACTGGGTTGAGTCGCGTGCGCAGCCGTTCCCAGTCGCTACGCAACAAGGCGCGGGCGAGCGTTGGGCCATCGAGCGGAGCGTGGGCAATCGTGTTCGTTGTTGGTAGCGCCACGGCATCTGAAGAACCCGCGGATAACTCTGTCCGCCCTCCTTCGAGGGATTGCGCCAACGGAACGAGCGCGCCAGTGGCATCCAACTCGCGACAGGAGAGCAGTCGGGCGGCGGCCGCAAAGTCTTCGAGCGGCCAGTCCAGCGGCCTCAAGTCAAAGGACACCAGGCGACGATCCACCGTTACACCGAGCACGTGCTGTTCGTCCGGGCTGAAGGCGATTTGGATCACGGGCGTTTGCGATTTGAGCAGCGGCGTGAGCGGCAGACCAGTGTCAGCCTCCCAGACTTGAGCAAAGAGTCCATTGCCAGCCAACACGACGCGACCATCACGGCTGAAACAGGGTGCCCACACACCGCCGCCCAGACGCAACGGAGTCGTGACAGGCTGGCCGGCGGTCGTGTCCCAAAGACGCGCCGTGCCGTCGTCGCTGGTTGTCAAAATGCGCCGGCCATCGGGACTGAACGCGAGGTCATTCACCCAGCCGCCGTGCCGCAGCGGCGGTGTGACTTGCGCGCCACTCGCCGGATTCCACAGCCGCACCGTGCCGTCCATGGAAGCCGTGACGAGCAAGGTGCCGTCACGATTGAAGCGCACCCGTCGCAATCCGCCACCGTGTCGCAGCGGTGCCAGAATGGATTGGCCGGTGGCGGCATTCCAGACGCGGCCCGTACCTGAATTGCTCACGGTGGCGATTCGTTTGCCATCGGGACTGAAGGTGGCGTCCGTGATTTCCTCGCCGTGGGCGAGCGGCGGCGTGACATCCGCGCCCATGTCCGGATTCCAAACTCGCGCCGTGTCGTCGTCGTCGGCCACCGAGAGGACAGCGTGCCCATCCGGTCGCCACACAATGAACCGTATCGGCCGCTCGTGGCGAACCTGGCTGATCAACTTTCCCGTGGCCACGTCCCAAACCTGCGCTGCCCCCTGAGAGCCAGTTGCCAGACGCGATCCGTCCGGACTCAGGACGGCGCACTGGCCCGGAGAATCAAGCGCCAGCACCGGGCTTATGGCCGCGCCGGTGGCTGCGTCCCAAACGCGCGCGGTATTGTCGTCGCTGATCGTGCTGACACGTCGCCGGTCAGCGTCGAACACTGCATTCGCCAATCGTCCGTCGCCAGCGAGCAAGGCTGGTGCGGCGGTTTCACCTGAGAGTTCCCACAACCGCGCCACCCCATCCAGACTCGCGGTCAACACCCGTCGGCCATCCGGGCTGAAAACGGCATGTTCCACCGCATGACCATGCCAGAGCGGCGGAAACGCTCGCCCGCCGCGAGCGACATCCCAGACTTGCGCCGTGTGATCCTGACTCGCGGTGACCACCCATCTGCCATCGGGACTTAACGCGGCATGATGCACCGGTTCGGTGTGTTGCAACGGTGGCGTGACGGGCTGGCCCGTGGCGACATCCCACACGCGGGCGGTGCCGTCCAGGCTGGCTGTGAGTACGCGCGTGCTATCGGCACTGAATTCTGCATGTTCAACCCGTGCGGCATGACGCAGAAAAGGAATGAGGACGCGTTGGCTGGCAACCTCCCAGATGCGAGCGTGATTCGGCTCACCCGCTGTGACGATGTGTTTGCCGTCCGGGGAAAAAGCCGCGAACAACACCGGCCCGTCATGACTCAACGGAAGCCCAACCGGCTCCCCGGTGCGGGCATTCCACAAGCGGGCGGTGCGGTCATGACCCGAGGTCAGCGCCAACCGACCATCCCGGCTGAAAGTGACAGAACTGATCGGACCGTTCTCGTGATGCAGCGGCGGCCCAACTGGATCGCCGGTTTTCGTGTTCCACAATTGTGCGTCGGCAAACTGCCCGGCGCTGATGACGCGTTCGCCGTCCGGACTGAAATCCACTTTGAGCCATTCATTGCCATTGACCAGCGGTCGCGTGAGCGGTTCTCCCGTGCGCGCATTCCAAACGCGCGCTGTGCCGTCGTCACTGGCCGTCATCACGCGAGAATTGTCCGAACTGAACACAACCTGCCGAACTGATTTCGCATGACGTAACGGTGGCGTCGCCGCGTCGCCAGTCAGCGTATCCCAAACACGCCCCGTGCCGTCGTCACTCGCTGCCGCTACCCGCTTTCCGTCTGAACTGAACGAGGCATACCGTACGCCAGCGTCGTGAAACCAAACTTGTGCGAGCCGGGGTGATTGCCGGAGCGTCGTGGTAATGCGCACGCGGTGAGACCACGCGGCATCCGAATTGGCGGCCCGGGATTTCCGATCATGCGTTCCGATGTCAAGACGCATGGCCTCCACAAACCAAGGCAAGGCGGTGGATAGATCATTTTCTTCGACACGATGAATGGCCGTGGCCGTCGCCATGCGCACTAGACGCTGCCGATTTTGCTCCGCATTGGTTTCGGCACGATGCCATTGCCAGAGCACACCACCTGCACCGGACAACAGCAGGACCAGAAACGCAACCGCCACAGCTGCCCGCGCGGGATGCCGCCGTGTCCACAAGATCACGCGTTCCGGAACACGGGCACGCCGGGCACGGATCGGCTCGTGGCGAAGGAAATGATCGAGATCATCCGCCAGTTCAGCCGCCGTGGCGTAGCGGCGACCAGGCTCTTTCTCGAGGCACTTGAGGCAGATGGTTTCCAAGTCGGCAGGAATGGTGGAATCCAGCGAACGCAATCGCGGTGGTTCGTCTGTGCGAACTTGCAACAGAACGTCCGTCGCCGTCGTGCCGAGAAACGGCGGACGGCCTGTCAGCAGATGAAACAGAATTGCTCCCAGACTCCAGACATCCGACGCGGTCGTGATGCCGCGTTCACCCGCCGCTTGTTCGGGCGACATGTACGCCGGCGTGCCCAGCGTCGCGCCCGTCAACGTGAGTGAACTGTCAGCGCCAAGCTGCCGCGCCAGGCCGAAGTCGGTGATGTGCGGTTCGCCGTTCGCATCCAGCAAAATGTTGCCTGGTTTGAGGTCGCGATGCAGCACGCCGCGTTCGTGCGCGTGATGGACGGCACGGGCGAGCTTGGCCAGCAGTGAGGCGGTCCTTCCGCTTTCCCATTTTCCCACCTCCTCACATGCAATTCTTTCGGCCAAGGTGCCGCCCGCGATCAGCTTCATCGCATAAAACGGCCCGTCCTCGGTTTCACCGACTTCGTAAATGGGGACGATATTCGGATGATCGAGTTGCGCGGCGAGTTCGGCTTCTGCCAAAAATCGCTTGCGGGCGGACTCACCGACGAACCGGCTCGCGAGGATGACCTTCACCGCGACTTCCCGGCGCAAGCGCGGTTGCCGCGCGCGATAGACGACGCCCATCGCGCCGCGCCCGAGTTCAGGGCCAAGTTCGTATTCACCCAAACGCGAAGAGGTCGCGGAAACTTGAGGAACTGCCTCAGTGTCGGAAGCGGCAGCAGTGCCCAACAGCAAACGTCCCGCGCAGCGCGGACAATACTCGTCTGCCGCGGGGCCGGACAGCGGAGACTGACAGCGGGGGCACAGCGAAGCACTCATTCTTAACTGGTGTTAATCGGTAACCGCGCCCGCGAATGACGTGGGACTTCAACCAAACAACTCGCGTAGTTCCCGTTCGGCATCCGTGACGGTGGCGACGGTCTGCGTCGCTTCCTCGATCAACAGTTCGCGGGCGCGCAATCGCAAGCGTTGTACGGTCTTGGCGATGGTGTTTGGCAGCACGCCCAGTTCGCCCGCCAGCGCAGCGTATTCGCCCGGTTCAACTTCGCGGGTCACGAACGGCTTGAGGCGGGCGAACCATTCGCCATTGCCGGCAGCGGACTGCTCGACTTCCAGCCGGGCGAAGGCTTGGGCGAGAAGGGTGCTCGCCCAGCGGCGGTCAAACGCCTTGTCGGGCGTTTCCTCGCTGATCGGTTCAAAGGCAAGCCGGCGTTCGGCATCCAGCGCGTCGAGTTCGATCCGCCGGGCGCCGCCGCCGCGCTTGGCGGCCTGCTGCCGCGCGGTTTGGTCGTGCAAGAAATAATCCAGCGAGGTCAGCAGGAACGTGCGGAATCGTCCTTTCTCGGGCCCGACTCGCGCCAGGGAATTGCGGCGCAGCAGGACGACGAAAAACTCCTGGGTCAAGTCCGCCGCCTCGTTGGCGCCATGTCCCCGCCGGCGGACGTGCGCGTACAGCGGATACCAATAGGTCGTGCAAAGTCGTTCCAAGGCGGCGCGGGCGGGCGGGGAATCGCCGGCGCCCGCTTGCATCACCGTACTCCAAAGGGTGGTCGTGAAGGCAACGTTTTGCGGGGGGCCGGGCATGTCTGGACTATGACCGAATTCGAGCCGGCAAGTCGAGGGCAGACAACCGGCCCGATGCTCAAGTGCCGTGGTCCGAACCGACGCCGCGGCGTGCCTTGCCGCTGGAACGGAGAACGGCAGCTAAAGCCCCGGCCGACTTCCGCCGATCCAGAACGGCAGGTAACGCTTGCGGGCTTGTGGCTGGTACGGTCTTGGGCGTAGGGTTGCCGCGTCGCGTCAGATCGGCGGCGGAATTGAGCGGACGGGGAACGAGACTTCAGGGAAATTATGAAAATTGGAATCGTCACTGGCGGTGGGGATTGTCCCGGATTGAATGCCGTCATTCGCGCCGTGGCCAAGACCGCCACCAAACGCGGCTGGGAAACGCTCGGCATCATCGGCGGTTACGAAGGTCTGTTGGCGCCGCAGAGCTATCGGTTGCTCGACTACAAGGCGCTTGATGGCTTGCTCGTGCGCGGCGGCACGATTCTCGGCACGGCCAACCGCGGCCGGTTTTCCGCCAAGACCGGCCATGGCGAAACACGCCAACTCCCGCGCGAACTGCTCGACGACACCCGGCGCGGCATGGATCAACTCGGAATCGAAGCGCTCGTTTCGGTGGGGGGCGATGGTTCGTTGACCATTGCGCAACAGATGCACGAGTACGGCATTCCCATCGTCGGCGTGCCCAAGACGATTGACAACGATCTCGCCGCGACCACCACCACGTTTGGCTTCGACTCCGCGGTGGCCTGCGCGACAGACGCGCTGGATCGGCTGCACACGACGGCGGAGAGCCACAACCGCGTGTTGGTGCTGGAGGTCATGGGACGTTACGCGGGCTGGATTGCGATTTACGCCGGCGTGGCGGGCGGGGCGGATGTGATTCTGATTCCGGAAATTCCCTTTCACTACGAGAGCATCTGCGGGGCGGTGGCAGAGCGGGAGAAGAAAGGGAAACGTTTCACGCTGGTGATCGCGGCGGAAGGCGCGAAGCCGGCGGGCGGGGATTTTGTGACGGCCGGCGCGCAACAACAGAATCGTGAAGCCCGGCTCGGCGGCATCGGGGCGGTGGTGGCGGAGGAGATCGAGAAACGCACCGGCAAGGAAACCCGCGTGGTGGTGCTCGGGCATTTGCAGCGCGGCGGCAGTCCCACGAACATGGACCGTGCGCTCTGCACTTTATTCGGCGCGAAGGCGGTCGAGTTGATCGCGGAGAAAAATTTCGGGCAAATGGTCGCGCATACCGGCAAGGCGGTGGAGAGCGTGCCGCTGGCGGAGGCGATTGGCCAATTGCGCACCGTGCCGCTGGATGGCGGTTACGTTCACGCGGCGCGTGCGTTGGGCATCAGCCTGGGTGACTGAAACGGTGCGGGGACGGGACCGCGAATCGGAGCGCCGATCTCCTGATCGGCTCGTCACCCTCCCGTTAGAAACAAGCCGATCGGGAGATCGGCGTTCCGAATCGGAGACAAATCCTGGCCGCCCTAATCCTTCGGGTTAACCGTGGTGGGGTCGCCGGCGCGGTCGCGGTTCGCCGCGACGAATTCGCAAACTTCGTTAAGCCGCACGGCCAGCTTTGCCGCCAGTTCTTCGGCGCCAATCAAACTCCCCGATCGTGCGAGAGCGTCGAGTTCCATGGCGGTTTCGTTCAGGCGGATGGCCGACACGTTGGTGGCGGAACTGCGGAGCCGTTGGGCGGCGGCCGTCAACGCTTCGCGGTCATGCTGGTCAATCGCCGAGCGGATGTCTGCCGCGTCGCCTGCGGCTTGAATGACAAATTTTTGCAGCAGGCGCTCGGCGAGGGCCCGGCGGCCCAGGCAGCGTTGCAGGAAATCCGCGTCATCAATGGGCTTGCCGGCGGGCAGGACGGCTTTCGGCTTTTGCGGAATGGGGGTGACGGTGGCGATGGTGGGTTTGGACCAGCGCACGATGGTGGCCGCGAGCACTTCCGGGTCGAGGGGCTTGGCGAGGTAATCGTCCATGCCCGCTGCGAGGCAACGTTCGCGATCCCCCTTCAAGGCGTGCGCGGTGAGCGCAATGATCGGGAGGCGCGGGAGATTATGCTGCGCCTCCCAGTTCCGGATTTCGCGGGTCGCGCCGTAGCCGTCAAGGATTGGCATCTGGCAGTCCATCAACACCAGATGGGGGCGCTGGCGCTGGATGGCCTCGACCGCTTCCCGGCCATTCACGACACAGAGACACCGATGGCCAAAGGCATCGAGCATCTCGCTGGCGACTTCCTGATTGATGGCGTTGTCCTCTGCCAGGAGCACCACCAGGCTGGCATTGGCGCGAAGAAACGCCGTGT
>WBZT01001834.1_pt1 | contig 15274 bp, 15 predicted proteins | sample 5204241 | NCBI WGS metagenome assembly WBZT01 (sample SAMN12344358, study PRJNA552823) | activated sludge metagenome | biome: Activated sludge suspended growth; feature: Nitrification reactor; material: Wastewater; isolation source: activated sludge from nitrification reactor of wastewater... | reverse complement strand
GAACGCAAGGATGTGGACACGACGCTGCCGAGCGGCCAGAATTACGGTTTCGAGGCCAACAATCAACGGATCATCGCCAACCTGAAGTTTGCACAGGAAAATCCCGCCGCCGCCAAGCTGTTCTCGATCATGGAGATCAGCGCCAACGACATCAGCGCGCAAAATTTGCGGATGCGTGATGGCGAGAAGAGCATGGCCGACATCGAACGGCATACGGATGCCTGGATCAAAGGTCACCAGGAAACCTTCGACGGCTGGATTCAGGAAGCGCTCACGGCGGATAAAAGCCAAGGTTGAGTTTTTTATCGCGGGGTAAAACGGTCTTCCCGGCACAATGGGAACAGGGTGGATCAGGATCGGGTCAAAACGGCAACAGCAAAATCGTGATGCGCCTTCCGCGAGCCGGTTGTCGATCGAACTGTGTAGTCGCTATGGCATTACCGCGAAATTGCAGGCACTATTTTTATCTTTGCCGCCCATATCACCGGAGATAAGACGCTTCCATGCCGAGCCCTTTCCTTAAACGCCTTCACTGGCTGCTGTTGGGATGGTTGACCGCCAGCGCCGCGCAGGCGACCGTTTACCCCTTGCCGCCCCCGGACGTCGACCTCATCGGTCAGGTCAAGGTCGTCTACGCCACCAAGGAAGATACCCTGATCGATATCGCCCGTCGCTACAGTCTGGGTTACGACGAAATCGTCCACGCCAATCCGGGCGTGGATCGCTGGGCGCCCGGCGAGGGTAACCCGATCGTGCTGCCGACCCGCCACATCTTGCCCGATGCTCCGCGTGAGGGCGTGGTGCTCAACATCGCGGAGATGCGGCTGTACTACTACCCTAAGGCCGGCGCCGACGGGCAGCGTGTGGTCCACACCTATCCGGTGAGCATTGGCCGCATGGACTGGAAAACGCCGATGGGCTTGACCAAGGTCGTTGCCAAGGATGTCGATCCACCTTGGCGACCACCAGCTTCGATCAAGGCCGAACATGCCGCCGAAGGCGATTTCCTACCCGATGTGATCCCCGGCGGCCCGGATAATCCATTGGGGCGCTATGCCATGCGATTGGGCGTACCCGGCTATCTGATCCATAGCACCAACAAACCCTACGGCATCGGCATGCGAGTCACCCACGGCTGCGTGCGAATGTACCCGGAAGACATCGAACGACTGTTCGGTATGGTGCCGGTCGGCACGGCGGTGCGTTTAGTGGACCAACCGGTCAAGGTTGGTCGTTTCAACGGCGAGTTGTACGTCGAATCGCACGAACCGCTGGAAGAAGACAACCTACCGATCAAGGTCACCCTGGAACAAGCCCAGCGGGCGATCATCGCCAAGATCGGTCCCGATATGCCGGGCGTGGACCCGGCGGCGCTCGAAGTCGCGGTCGAACAGGTCAGCGGCATGCCCGTTGCGGTCAGCACCTTGCCGGGTTACGGCTATGCGTCGCCACCGCCGGCCGCCGCCTATCCGCCCACATCCACCACACCTTCCGGTTATCGGCCCACTTATCCCAATTCTGTACCCGACTACTCCTATCCGACCCCAAGCATACCGTCGGCCAGCGCTCCCACTTACCGATCAACTCCGGTCAATCCAATGCCCTACTCAGGTGCCGCCGTTCCCAGCAGTACCGGCTCCTCGACCAACAACGCGCCGAGTGTCGCACAACAACCTCGCACGGCAAACTGACTGACTATAGCGGCAATAAAAAACCCGCGATCCATGATCGCGGGTTTTTTATTGCCGAGGCCGCGCTTATTTGTACATCGACTTCTTGAACATGCGGTTGATCTTCTCCTCGGTCGCCATGCTGATGGACTTCGCTTCACTGGCCATGGACTTGGCTTCGTTGGCGGTATCCATCGCGTTGCGGGCCATGGACTTGGCTTCGTTGGCGTCGTTCTGCACCTTCTGCAGATCACTGGTACTGGCGCAGCCAACGGTCAAACCGGCGATCAGGGCCAGGGCGGAAACTTTGGTCAGGCTCTTCATGGACATTATCAGCTCCTTACGCATAAAAAAGGATTATTGTTGACGAGAAAGGATATGAATGGCGGCCAATACTACTGCGGAGTCGATTATATAGGACAGTTATCACACTTGCAGAAATTCCCTTTATATCAGGGGTTGGTCCTCAACGAATTTCGACGCGCATCCCGACCTTGACCCATGGTCTGAGCGCATCGATCTGACTATTGTCCAGCGCCACACAACCGCTGGTCCAGTTAATGCCTGCGCTGTGGATACTCGGATCACCGAACCCAACCCCGTGAATGCCAATCTGCCCACCCAACGGCGTATCCTGTGGCGGCGTGTGGCCGCTGATCCAGGCGGCGCGGATGCGTTCGTAAGTCAACCGGTCGATCCGATGCTCGCGCAAAGCCTGTTCGGCGTAATCGAGATTCGGATAATCAAGGCCGATGAATTTCTTGAACCGGCTATGATCATTGATCCAACCCACCCGAAAGACGCCAAGCGGCGTCTTATTGTCGCCACGACGAAACTTGAGGCCAGCGCCACTGCTACCCAACGCGACTTGGTGGAACACCCGCACCGGTTGTTGGCCCCGCATGATCACCAGATTGTCGGCCTTGGTATCCACCAACAACCAAGGCTCATTGGGAACCGTTGCACGGCTCGGCGTCAACAACGGCGCGGGTGGAGGAGTTTGCACTTCGTTCGTGGCACAACCACCAAGCAGCCCCGCCAGGATGCCAAGAAAAATTATCTGCCTATTAAACAGCCGCATACCCAACGGTCCTTCCCCCCACCAACGATTTTGAGTTGAATATATAAGACAGGAAAAGCAACAATGCAATATCAACCGTTACCGCTCTTGCTTTCCTCGGCCAAACGGGCGGCGTGTTGTTTGGCAAGCATCAGAAAGTGCGGGGTCAGGCCGACATCTTCATAAATCGGATCGCCGCACTCATCCTCGGCAATGATTCGCTCGCCCTGCTCGTAAGGCAAAGCCGCCTCAAGAGTATCGCGCCGCCGACAACAACTCGGTAATGATTTGCTCCATGGTCTTGCGTGGATACATATCCGCCAGAGCGGCAATGCGAGCAGCATCGTGAACCGGCAATCGCACCTGATATTCTCGCGCGGTCAGCTTCGCCACGCCAGTCTTGTCCCATTCCCGCAAGAGCTCTTTGATGTTATCCCCATGCGCGCTTACCTACACTGGGGCCGGTCAGCCGTCAAAAACGGGGTTCCAGGGCTACTGGAGTCAACAGGGAATTGCCGATAAAACAATTCTCCTTGGCCTTGCGGTGCAGTTCCAACACAACCTCGGGATCGGGAGCAGCTCCGCTGAATGTCACCTTGGGCCGCAATGTCAGATGGCTGACCATCGTCCTGCCTTTTTCGTTCTTGCCGAGCTCGGCCAAGGGCTCGTCCTCGTAGCTGTCCACCACCAGCTTCTTAAGCGCGGCGACGGCCAGGAAAGTCAGCATGTGACAACTGGACAGCGATGCCAACAACGCTTCCTCGGGATTGGTCATCTCGGGGTCGCCCGAATACTCCGGCGCCGACGAACCCTGCACGGTCTGATGACCACCGGCCAGATGCCAGACATGACTACGGTTGAAGGTTTTGTAATCGAAATCGGACGTTGTGCGCCGCCAATCCAGTTGAATCGAATAAATCGACATGCTCGGTTCCTCACTAAGAACAGCAGAAAAAAATGACCGTCATCGTCCCTCTCTCCTCGCTTTCCGATCCGAGTGGCGCACCGATCAGGGCTCCCAGCGACTCCGCGTCATCGCCTCCAGCGCTTCGGGGCCACAAGCATCGCCGGCCAGTGCCTGCTCCAAGCGAACGATATGGGCGTGCAAGCGTTCGTTAACCGCCCGCTGTCGGGCCAGCGCGGTGCCACCGGTCGCCAGCGGCGGGGTCGGCTGAATGCCGTGCCGGAGGCCGGGCACCATACCGCTCGACAGCCAGCCGGTCACAAGGCCACAGAGCAGAATCGCCAGCGCCACCACCCCCCAAACCCAGGCGCGCTGGTAGCGAGGGATCGTCGCCTCGGCGGCGTGGATCGTGAACTGCGGGTGTTGCCGCTCGACCTGCTCGTTCATGGGATTTCCTCAGCGCTCCACCGTGAAGCCGGTTACCGGCACGATCGCGCCGGGGCGGATCGTGCCCTTGAACACCGATTCCTGGCCACCTCGGCTCAATCGCACCTGATACGAGGTTTCCCGAGGAGACTGCTCATCCTTGCGCGGAACATAGCGGACGGCGATTCGATAGGTCCCGGACATCGCCTTACCAGCCGGCCAGAATACATTTTCCACCGGACGGTCTTGCAATTTGTCGCGGGCGGTATTGGCATCCACGTCCAGGGTACCGCCACACTCGGCGGGGTTGCGATAATCCAATTGCCGATCCGTGGGACAATTTACCACCAAATCGAGATCCCCATGGCTGTTCCACAGCAGTGTGACGGTAATCTCGCCCATGGCCGCGCCGGCGGCCGACATGCGTTGATCGAACTCTCGACGTTCCTCAAGGGTCGGCGCGCTCTTGACCGGCGGCGACTCGGCGGGCGTCGAACTCGGTACGGGCTGAGCCGATGGTCGCGAGGACCTGTTCAGTTCCCCGCTCAATTGTTCTTCCAGGGTTCGGGCCAGCGACGGCTCGCTGGTCGGTGGGTTAGGCGCGGCGGCGACCGGTGGCGAGCGAACGCCATCCGGCGGATTCAGTTCGGTCGGCGCCGGCGTCAGCTTGCGAGGTTGCACGTCACCTGACGGCACGGCCGGCGCTATCGCGATCGCGGCTTCCAGCGCACCGGGCTCTTTCGCAATCGCGCCGCCGGCCCGAACCGCCGCACGTTCGGCGGCTGGCACGGCGACGGCAACCGGCTTCTGCCCGGCATGGCCCTCGCCGGGGACGGTGGATGCGACTTCGCGGCCGGCTGGAGGCGTCGTCCGATCGGGTACGGGACGGGTTTCCGCGTCAGGCGCGACCACCGGCACCGCCACGATATCGGATGACGAGATCTCCATGCTCCGCGATTCAGCGGGCGGAACCAAACCCGTACCCATATCGCTCCGCTCTTGCGCATTGGTGGTGGACGCTGACGCATCCGCTCCGGCCGGCGGCCGGCATTGGCTGCGTCGTTCGGCCAGCCGCGCGAGCGCCTGTTCGAGTCGGGCACGCAACTCCGCTTCAGTCCGCCGGGCGTCCGCGAGCGCGCCGGCATTCTCTTCATCCGATGGTACGGGTGCCACCGCAATCCGATCCGGAGTCGGGCTTCGCCAATGGCTGAAAATCGCCGCGCCCAGCGCCAATAAAACGGCGAGCGCGAACACGCTCCAAAATCCCGTGGAGCCAACCACCACATAGCGTAGCGGCGATGCCGGTTCGGCCTTTTCCACGGATAAGGAATCCATCGTTGCCGCAACCGGCGCGGGCTCGGGTTCGAGTGGCGGTTTCTCTTCCGACTGCGCCGGCGCGGCTTCCACGGCCGCGACCGGAGGCACCGGCTGAGTCTGGGAGATCGGCGGCAATTCCGGTGGCAATTCCGGCGGCGCCGGTTCCAACGGCGCGGGCGGCGGGACGGGTTGCGGCTCGGCGCTCGTTAGCTCGGGCATGGGGATTTCGGGCACCACCACATCGCGGGGCGGTTCGATCGACCTGGACGCGGCCATCGCCGAATCGGGCGCACCGGCCGGCTCCGACCAAGGTCGGTCCGGGGTAAAACCCCAGCCCGTCAGTACCGGCCGGCCGTTGACCAGAAACACCCCGGTTTCCGCCGGCGTGGCCAAGACCGCTCGCAAAATCGCGCCCAGTCGATGCTGACGAACTTCCTTGGCGGTCGTGTACCGCTCCGCCAACTCCCGTCCCCGGCCGAGCAGATCGTCGATCCGGGCGCGAAGCGGCTGGCGTCGTTCCTCGGGCAGATCGTTCAGGGCGACCGGTTGCTCCTCGGGATCGCCTTCGGTGTACCAATCGATCCGGTTGTTGGCTCGATCCACCACCGGTTCGGCCAGCAGCCAAGCCGCGTCCGGCTCCAGTTCACTAGCCAGCACCGCCCGGATTTGCGGGTACAAGGCATGCAACGGCTGACCGAAACCGCCAATCTCGCGCAATCCGTCAAAGGAACTGCTGCTGAGCAGAATTTGTTCCACCATGCATCTATTCGCCTTGCAATTGCCGACCGTTATCCCGCCATCCCAACAACGACAGGGTCGTTCAACTGGCCGGCGGGGTCGACTCGTCGGCGGGGTCCAGCACGATCGATAATCCACCGCCACCGAGAGTCAGGTCGAGGCTGAACTGGACGTTTTGTAGGTACAACGTCACCCCTTTCTCGTTGCGCAGCATGGCGGGACCCCCACCCTGAAACACGGTCAGACCTCCCTCGGCCGAGACATATCGCCCGGCAAAATCGGCCACGTCCCGCAGCCGGTAGACCTGGCCCACCGCGCTGAGCTGGCTGATGCCCACCGTCGCCACCTTGAGCCCCGAGACCGAAAACCGGTATTGCCGGTCCTGAAACACCAGCGTGCCTTGCCCTTGGCTGTAGCCGAGCAACAAGCCCACCGAAAAACCGGAAAACTCCATGCGGGCGTCCGGCCGCGCATCCTGGGCCAACACCGGAACCGTTCCGGCAACCCACATCCCCACCAAAACCGCTCGAACGAATCGCATCGACTTTCTCCCATGCACGCAGCTTTCGAAATCCGGCCGCCGGGCCGGGCGGATCCGGCTTCAGGCCGCCGGGATCGAATATCGGGGCCACTCGAACTGATTCAACAGCATCTTCTCCAACTCGCGGGAGAGGTCCGCGTTCGCGCCCCCGCTCTTACCACCGCGAGAACAACTATCCAGTTGCCAGAGGCCAACCTTTTCATTGAGATCGACCTCTTTCCATTTGGGATGACCGGTTTGCTTGAGCTGACCGATATTGGCGCGGATGACCTGACCCAGCTTGGCCAACTGTTGGCAACGCTGGGCGAAATAGGGGCTTTGCTTGCCGGAAAAATCGAAGCTCATCAACACCGCCTTCACCGCGATGGTCGGCACGCTGCCGCTCGTCCACTCATAATCGCCCTGGCCGATTTCGGCCACCTGATATTCGCGCAGCATGCGTGGATCGTCCAGCGGCACGAAATGCACGTTCGCCAGCAGCGGAGCGAATTCCGGCTTGTCGGTCAGGCTGCCCAGCTTGGCGAACAGGCTGACCGGCTTGCCGGCAACGTAGAACATGGCGTCGGCTTCGCCCTTGAGCACGGCGGTCACACCCTGCAACGGCGGCAGGTTGAGCAATTCGGCCGGCTTGATCCCCGTCAATTGCAGCAGATTCATGGCAGTCAACCAAGTGCCACTGCCCTGCTGACCCACCACCACCCGTTTACCCGTCAGGCCGTCGAACGACTGGATCGACTTGCTGGCGAACAGATGCACTTCCTCGTTGTAGAACGGGAAGATCAGCCGCAACCGACCGGCGAGCTGACGCATCTCCGGGCTTTCCGAACGGCTGAGGAACCCCAGCACGTCGGATTGCACGATGCCGAAGGTGGCATTTTCCTTGCTATTGATGCGCTTGATGTTATCGATCGAACCCTGGGAGTCCTTGACCAGGATATCCAAACCGACGGTTTTGGCGACGCCGGCAATGTCGTTGCCAAACTGGATGTAGGTGCCGGTCTTGGAGCCGGTCACCATGCCGATCTGTTTGGAATCGGCCTCTTCGGCCACGGCCGGCGTCAAGCTCAACAGACCCCACATAAACAGTAGGGCGCCGATCAACGGACGGTTCATGAAAACGCTCCCGGTGGTTGGTCATGATGAAAGTGCCTCCCATCCGCGTTCGAACACCGCCGTCGAGCGGATGGGAAGCGCGATCCTATTGAGTCCCGGCGGCGGGCTTCGACCCGGAAGCCGGAGCTGGCTCGGGGGCCACGGCTCCTGGCGCCGGAGACGTCTGAGTCGCGCTCTGCCGCGCGGCGCTGGCGGGCATTTCGGTCGTTTGATGGCTGAACCACCACAGGCCGACGGCGGTTACGCCAGCGACGGCGGCGATCGCAATCCAACCGAGCAACAAACCGCTCGGGCCACGCCGGGCCGTGCCGGGCGCTTCGGACGACGGCGCTCCCGACGAGGAAGGCGGTTGAGACATCGCCATGTGAGGTATCCGCGTCAAACCGGCAAACAGTCCGAGCAATACCGACAAGCTGCTGTTCGAAAGACGGTTCATGAAAAGGCTCCTCTGGCTATGGATGCGGATGCGCTGAATTTGCCTGAATCATGCGCTGTTCCACGCTAGCGCGACCCAGACGGCGGGTGATGGCGAAGTCCCTTCTCCAGTTCCTGTACGGTCGGATCAAACTGCGATTTCAACTCCTCTTCCAGGCTACGGCCGGAGGGACGAGCCGGCGGCGACGTGGGATTCGGCGAAACCGGTGGCACGACGGGACGCGCGGGCGGCGACGTGGGAGTCGGCGAAACCGGCGGCACAACGGGACGCACGGGCGGCGCGGGCTTCGGTTCCAATCCGGGCTTCGGCGGTTCCCACGCATTCGGTCGATAAACCGGCTCCGGCGCGGGCTTTGGCTCCGGCGCGGGCTTCGGTTCCGGTGCGGGCACCGGTTCCGGCGCGGGCACCGGTTCCGGCGCGGGCACCGGTTCCGGCGCATGCGCAACGTGATCATCGGCCGGCACGCTGGTCGGCGTGGCAATGCCAGCGGACGCGGGCGCGGGCGACCCAACGGGTTGCCGGCCAAACCACCACCAACCCAATGCCGCCACCGCCACCAAAACCACCAGCCCCAACAGCCCGACGACCAGCAGGCCGGACCCGCCACGCCGCTCCGTGCTTGCGGCTGCCGGCGACGGCGGTTCCGAGCGCGGTTCCATCCGGGGCGGCACCACCCGCGTCGGCAACTCCGGCTCGGGAATCACTGGCGCCGGCTGAGTCGGTTCCGCTGGCGTGATCTTGCCGGCGCCACCGACTCCACCGATCCGGCGGCCGGCACCCGCCGTTGGGGGCACCAGACGACCCGGCGCCCGGCGGGTCATCTCCACATCCGACGGCGCGTCTTCATCCGGGAGCAACGGCTCCTGCTCCGCCGCCGCCGTCTGTGATTCCGTCTGCTTGCGCGACAGCAAGCGCGTGGGCAGATCGTCCTCCGTCGATCCCGAACCGGCGACGATGTCGGGAATCGGCATCTCGGGAATCGCCAGTTCAGCGGCGCCGGCTTCCGGCACCGACGACTCGGCCGACCCGGAACCGTCGCCCACCGGCTCCGGGCGCGCTTTCGGTCCCGGATCGACCCGCGTACCGCCGACCACCCGCCGCTCGCCGCTGGCGCTCCCTTCCTCGATATCCAGTTCCAGCGGCCAAACGAAGGTCACGGTGGCGGATTCATCCAAGCCCTGGCCGCGCACCGCCAAGCAGTAGGGCATGTTTTCCAACTGGAATGCCAGATCGGGATGGACGACGAACTTCAGGGCCGCGTCGCTGTACCAAGCTTCCTCGGGTTGCAGCCAGCACTCCGCCCCCTGCCAACCTTCGGAACCCAGATGGTTGGCGGCAAAACCGTGGCGGCTCAAGGCGAATTCAAAAGTCTCCAGCGTGCGCGGCAACCCTTCCAGGGTTACGATCGCGTGCCCCAGCGGGCGAGCCGGATCTTCCGAAACGCGGACTGAAAGGGTGGACATCGTCATCCTCCAGGGAATCGGGTGCGCGACGGGCACTGCAAGCCCGGCGCCCCGCCCCTCTTCAAATCATTGTAGGCTGGAACGCGCGTCGTGGTGACGGGAATCCCGGCTCAGGCCGCAGCCGCGCGCAGTTTCCCCAGCAATTCGCCCAAGCGTCGGTTGGCGACCAAATCCACTTCGGCCCCGCCGCGAGTCCGGGCGTTGCGCTCCACCAGGTCCAGGAAACCGCGAATCCAATCCGTGTAGTAGTCCTGGTCGTAGGTGGATTGCCGCTCGCTCAATTGCGGGCCACCGCGCGGCACCGTCCTCGGCGGAAACACCGGGCGAGGACCGGTTTCCAACGGCAGCATCGGCCGTTGCGCCGGCGCCAGCGCGTCGTAGCCCAGAAAATCCACGTAGCCGTTGAGCAGGTTGGCGGTCAGTCGGGCCGGCAGTGCCACGATCTGTTCGAACTTCATGCGGAAACCGGTCACCTCGCGCACCAGCGCTTCGATTCGTTCTTCCAGCTTCAACCGCTGCGCTCCGCCGATCAATTCCTTGACGAACTCGACCATCATCGTTTCCGGCACCCGGAAATAATCGCACAACGCCTTGTTGCCGCTCAGATCTTGCAAGTCGCGCATCCATTCCGCCACTGCCTCGCGGGCGAACAGCGCGGCGTCATCCCGACGGGGCGCTTCGGCCGGCTCCCCGGCGGCTCCTCCCAGACCCAACAGCAGTTTCATCTTCTGGGTGTCCACCGCCGAACCGATGGTCGGCGCACCGACCGCCTGTTTTTCATCCGGCAGGCGGGTTTCGATGCGGTAATAGATACCTTCCAATTCGTCGCTATCGGCCTGCAAGGCGCGCAGCAACTCGCCGAAACGCTGCTCCCCGGCACAATCGATCAGACGGGCGGCAACCTGCTGGGCGGCGGCCAGCCGCTTGTTCATTTCCTGTTCCGGGTTGTCGCTGACGTAGTAATGGCCGATATGCTCGATCATCTGCTCGCCCAGTTGCGCCACCTGAGCGGTCAGTTGCCGGCGCTTGAGTTCGGGGTTGCACAGCGGGCGCAGGTTTTCGGCCAGATAGGTGATACCGCCGTCGTTGAGCGCGAACCCCGCCTCCCAGGCTTGTTGCGGGTCACGGAAGTGGGCGCTGGCGGCGGCGTCTTGCAGAAACGCCTCCCGGAACATTTCGATCCGCTTGCGTTCGCCGGGACGAATGCCGGTCTCGCGACCCTCCTCGTCGTAATCGAACATGTGCTTGGCCTTGAAGTTGGGATTGCGCAACCAGTAGCTGTTGCGGAACGCGCCTTCGGTATCCCACTGTCGCGGCCAATGGTACTGCTTGCCGAAAAAGTTGAGCAGCGAGCTTTCCAGCCGGGTGGTCCAGCGGCTTTCGGGCGAGCGTTCGCCGGCCTTTTCCTCGAATTCCATGTCGAATTTGGTCAGCACCAGAAACAGCGCGGTCGGCTGTTGCGCTCGCTGTTCCGGCGTGGCGCCGTGGGTGCCGGCGATCCAGTCGTACACCATTTCCGGCAGGGTCTTGACTTCCTGATTGCTGGGACCGATGCACAGCAACATGCTGGTCAGTTCCTGCTCGGCGCAGTAGCGCTCGAACAGATAGGCCACCTTGCCGCGCAGAAACAGGCTTTGCAAGGCGTCGCCACCCTGGAGAAAAGTCGGCAGATCCTTGATCTGCTCGCGAGAGCGGGCACCGGGAAAGTCGAGCAGGTCGGTGTGCTCGAAAAAATCCCAAGGCTGTTCTGCGATCACGATGCGCAATTCGGCGATCAGCGCCGCCACTTCGCTGCGCGGCAGGGTCACCCGCGCGCCACCGGTGCCGGTCAGGGTCAAAACTCCGCCCCCGCCATCCCCCAAGCCCTTCAAGGTCTGCACGTCGATCAGGCTCTGCTCGCGCGGCAGCAGCGCGTCCAGTCCGGCGCAGGCTTCGCCAGCGAAATTCAGCCCCTGCAAACCGGTGTAGAGGCGGCTATAAAGCTGGCTGAAGGCGTCCACTTCGCCCCAGATCACTCCGAACAGGCGGGCACGATCCTGAATCCGCAGCCGAGGCGCTAGTTGCGCCGCTTGTTCCCAGTAGCCGTGCCGCAGCAGCCGAACCCGTTCGTAACCTTTGAAATAGCGCTCGAAATAGGCTTGCAGGTCGAACACGTCCTCGGCGGTCAACGGATCGACCGGTTGCGCTTGCGCCGCCGGCGCCAGTCCCTCCAACAGTTCGGTCAACTGGGCCTGACCGAGCGGTTCGTCCTCACTGTGGTCGCAATCGGCGTAATAGGTGTTGCCGAGAATCTTGACCAGATCGGTCTGGCTCAGCAGTCGCATTTGCACCGGCGCGGCCGGCGCCACCTCGGACCCTGGTTTCAGGCTGAAGCGGGTGACCAGGCCGGTGGATTCGCGCCCGCCTTCCGGGTTGATTTCACGGATGAAGTCGATTTTCTGACCGGCGAAATCGGCCAGCAGCGGCGCGGTGCCCTTGCGGGCCAGTGCCGAGATCAGATAGGACTTGCCCGATTGGCTGGGGCCGAACACGCCCGCGCACATCGGCCGACGCACGGCCTGCTCCAGCCGGCGAGCCTGGGCGGTGAGGCGGCGGAATTCCTTGGTCAGGCCGGCTTTTTCCTGACGGACCCGCTCGGAGTGATCCTCCAGCCAAGTCAGGAATTCGGCACCAACCTGGTCCAGGGTCTGGCAAGCGTTGCTGAGAGTGGCGTCGTTGGCGGTCATGATGAGTTCGCTGACGGTGGAGTCGTTGGCCTTGTGGACGATTGTAGCGCAGCCGGCCGGATCGTTTGCGGGGAATGCGCACCCGTCGGGCGCGGCGCGGGTGCAACCGGTGCGACGCTCGGCAACGGCGATTTACCGGCAAGCACGATCAAGATGGGTGAGCACAGCCAGCAAACGACGCAGTGAGAGGGCACTCTTGGGGGATACTGCTGTTGGACGGCACCATTATCGGGCGGCTGTCGAGACGGGGATCGAACGCCCGCTTGCGGGTCACATGGCAGTGGTTGGCACCGATCAGAACCCACATGACGACGGCGCGACCGGGTCACAAAATCGGCATGAATAATGCTTAATTCAGTGGGACTTGTTCTATTGTGGAGATCCCGACCATGTTGACATCCGCCTCCCCCGCGCCCGAAATGCGTCGCTACCAGCGACGCGGCGACCCATTCCCGCTCTATTACTCACCCGAAATGGCGCTGCGCGCGCACGATCCGCATTATTTATTGCGATTGCTCTCCGATCGCGTCGCCCGACAAGCGCCCGATCGATTTAGCCTGTTGCCTCAGTTTCGCAGCCTGGACCCGGATGCCGTTCACTGAGCGCGCCTAGCACCAGCCGATGCCCCAAAATGGGGCGCTGGTGCGGTCGTGACCGTCGAATGTGGCAACACTCGCACGAGGTTGAACACCTCGCCCGCCGTGGCCTGCCCGCGCCACCCACGGAACGACCCGTATGCGCGGGAGCTTAAAAGCCTTTTGTTTGTTCCCAGGCAACCGTCAATGCCGAAGAGCGGCGGCGGCCTGTTCACGGGTATAGAACCGCTCCGCCCGCAGAAAACCCGCTTGGACGGAGGACTTGAGGGCGGTTACCCGGCCCGTCGTTGCGTCGCGGTTCGCCACCACCGCCGACGGCAACCCATCCAGCAGGTGCATCGGCGCCGGCCGGCCGTCGGCGAAACAGGCACGGTAGACCGCCCCCGTTTGAGTATCCAGAAACGCCGGCACAAACCCCAGCGTCCGGTTTTCGGCGCTGACCCCGCCGGTCCCGCGAAATATCTGGTTTTGCCGACGCAGGGTCCGAGTGGTCAAAACCGGTTCCGGTCGCGCGGACGGCGTGCTGGCGGGGCGGGCGGCGGGCATCGGGTTCATGGCGGACCTCCGGCAACGGGAATCGAGAGTTTCTTCACCCGTCATACGTCGGCCGGACTCGATTTGGATGCAGCCGGCGCGGGCGGCGGGTTCGCTGGAGGTGGTGCATACTGCGGGCCAAGCGAGGAAATGGAACCGTGCCATCCTGGAAATAGATTGATTTTCAATTACTTTTTTGCATCGGCTCGCCATTGCCGGATCCCGAGATCACCTCCAGCCATGACATGTCGCGGCCAATGTGGCAGTGCGGTGCGGACCACTGTGGCCCGCTGACCGCCTCGGTGTGGCTCTCCAACCCGCAGGGACCCCGGCTCATGGTCTCAAATAAGAGATGGTGCACAGCACCATTCCCCACAGGCCTTGCAGCACGCGGAACCGACTGATGCCAAGCCCTGAGCTTTACCGATAAGCCATGCAAGCTCAAGAAATCAATCACATAATTGATGATTTTCCTATCTGATTTTGCAAGACTTTTTCGATTTATGGGTAATGACCAGCGCGAAGTGTCCGCACTATGCTGCAAATAGCCGGTGCAAATGGAGCACAGCGGATTTACATCCGAGTTAATTTACCTTGTTAGGCCATTTACGAAGAATATAGATCGCATGCAGGCCATGTTTCAAATCTAAGTCTACTAATTTTTCCATCTTTTGTCTCTTTCATCGCCCATGTAAATCTATTGGTACCTATTCGCGGATGCAGATCTGGAAAAGCGCTCAATGCCAATTCAAAATTTAAAAATTCTTCATATCCTCTTCCCGTCCAAGTGATTGTTCTGTTCTCAACGCCACAAACGATCACAGGGATATTGTTTTCAAAACCAAACAATTCACTACTTGATACCAATGAAGTTAATGAATTAGGGGTCTTAGGTGAGGTGACCACAAGTATAACGTCACTTGTTTGATGATACTGAATCCTATCAAGAACTGCTGGTCGTCCTAAGCAATGACGAAAATCATCCATTCCTGAAATAAGTTCGTAACCAGATGAGAACTCATGGAATGTTTCAAAGTTCCTCTTTACTACCCAACGCTCACCATCAGTAAGGATGCCCCATGTACACTCGTACAGAGCTTGATATTCGTAAATTTGCATGCGGTGGCTATTAAGCTGAGCGGTATTATTATGTTTATGTTTCTCTTCAACAATGGCGATGTTTTTTTTCAAAGCCAGGAGGGCAAATTAAAATATCAGGTTTCCGTATCTTTGGAACCGATCCACGAAATATATGGCTCTCTGATATAGGCTTTGGGACTTTAATCGTTGATTGTGAAATAAGATCGGTTGTTTGCCAACCAAGCCCAAATTCTCCTGTTAAAATCGGATAAATCAACTGATCATGCCTGGAGGCCTCATTATCTCTCTCAGGGTACCGAGCTAAAATCTCGACCCTTTTTAAGAGCCCATCAAAATATTTCTGTTTAGAACTCATAGTTCCTATGCATTCCTAACGGGGCGGCGGATAAGCCGCGAGGACGGAAAAGCCGAAGGCTTTGACGGCCGATGTCGGCTTGATCCGCGTGGTTGTGCGGCGCGAAGCGCCAAGCAACCAGCGGATTGCTATCCGCCGCCCCGTAGTGCGGGCGCGAAGCGTCCGCACTACTAACGATTATATAGTTTCTATTTAGCTACGATATTTTATCGTAGCTGGCAAGAATAATTTGATCTACCTAGATTTTTGTAGTTGTATAGCTCACAAGCCTTGCAACCCTGGAAACCGCAATAT
>WBZT01001833.1_pt1 | contig 15275 bp, 12 predicted proteins | sample 5204241 | NCBI WGS metagenome assembly WBZT01 (sample SAMN12344358, study PRJNA552823) | activated sludge metagenome | biome: Activated sludge suspended growth; feature: Nitrification reactor; material: Wastewater; isolation source: activated sludge from nitrification reactor of wastewater... | reverse complement strand
GGCGACGCCGGAACGGCGGTCGGCGCCGCGGCCTATGTCTCGCAACAGCGGGGGGTGCCAGTCGAAAAGATGGAGCACGTCTACCTCGGCCCGGCGTACAGCAACGAAGACGTCGTTGCCGCTTGCGCCCGTCATCCGGCACGGCCGAGCTGGCAGCGCCTGGATGATGTGCCGCGGCGAATCGCCCGCCTGCTGGCCGACGGAAACCCCGTCGCCTGGTTCCAGGGACGAATGGAATTCGGCCCGCGCGCGCTCGGTGGGCGGTCGATCCTCGGCTGTCCGAGTGTCCCCGGCGTCGCCGACCGGATCAACGCCCAGATCAAGTTCCGCGAGCGCTGGCGTCCCTTCTGCCCGAGCATGCTCGACACGGTCGGCCCGCAGATGCTCGGCAGCGACCACCCGGCACCGTTCATGACCTTCACCTTCGCGGTAGCCGGTGGCTGGAAGGAACGTGTTCCCGAAGTCGTGCACGAAGACGGCAGCTCACGCGCGCAGGTGCTCCGGCGCGAGTTCAATCCGCGCTATTACGACCTGATGGCCGAGCTGGAGAAGCTGACCGGCAACGGGGTGGTGCTCAACACCTCGCTCAACCGCCGCGGCGAACCGATGATCTGCTCGCCGACCGACGCCCTCAACATGTTCTTCGGGTCCGACCTGCAGTATCTGGTGATGGAAGACGTGCTGGTCGTCAAGGCCGGAGCACAGCGCCCCGTTGCGGCGTCGGCGGCCTGACGATGCGCGCCCACAAATGAGGAAGAAATGAACAAGATCAAGCTGCTCTACGCGAAAAACATCATCAGCAGAAAAGGCGGCGGCGTCCGGCAGGAGTTGTCGTTCCTCGCCCTGGTGGAGAACCTGGCCTTCGCCAAAAGCATCGATGTGCTCTGGGCTGGCGAAGACGGTGTCTGGCGCGTCCTGCCGGCAGCGTATCACCGGGCCATCGATGAGCAGAAGGAATACTGGTTTGCGCGCACGACGGTCGCGCTTGCCGACAACGAAATGCTGCCCGGTAACGTCCTCTGCGCCGTGCGTTATCGAGCGGCCGGCGCAGAATACTGGGACAACAACCATGGCGAGAATTATTCGATCCAGGCCGACTCGGGAATCCGGCTGACCGACGGCTACCCGCTACTGAATGTCGAGTCCGAATCCTGTCTGAGCGATGGCCAGAGCCTGCTGCCGATCGTCGTGGCGGTAGAAAGTGCGCTGCAAGCCCGCAAGATGACGGTGCACTGGACCAGCGACGACTGGCAGAGCAAACAGCAGACCGCCTGCCACTTTCGCCGCGGCTACTGGAACAGCGAGTTGCTGAGCAGCGCGCGCAACCCCAACCACTACGGCTGCCAGGTCTGGCAGGCGGTGCTCAAGGCAGGCGAGGCGTTCCAGATTCAGTACCGGATTTCCTGCGAGACGCGACAGCAAGCGCTGCTCGACGACAACTTTGGCCAGAATTACACCATCCAGCGGCGGCCGCTGACGGTGATGGTGCTGAATCTCCATTGCCGCCAGGAAGACGACCAGGATTTCAAGCTGTCGCAGATTGCCCGGGCGATCGACGACCTGCACGTGGACCTCGTCTGCCTGCAGGAAGTGGCCGAGCTGTGGAACGACGGCAAGGGCGACTGGCAGACGAACACGGCGCGAATCATCAACGAGCACCTCGAGTCTCCCTATCACCTGGTGACCGATTGGTCGCATCTGGGCTTTGAGCGCTATCGCGAGGGGGTGGCGGTGCTCAGCCGCTACCCGATCGAGAAGCAGCAGGCGAGATACGTCTCGGCAAGCGAGGACCCCTACAGCATTCACTCGCGCAAGGTGGTCATGGCGCAGGTGAAAGTACCGTATTTCGGTCGGATCAACGTCTTCTCGTCGCACCTGAGCTGGTGGGAAGACGGCTTCGCCGAGCAGTTCGACAACCTGCGGCGCTGGGCCGCCGACGAACATCGCGACGAGGTCGTGGCAAGCCTGCTCGGTGGCGATTTCAACATCAAGGCGGGTGCCAAGGGCTATCAACGGGTGGTCGATTCGAACGAGTACGAGGACCAGTATCTGGCGGCCACCTCGCCACAGATCTTTCGCCGCATCTTCGCCGCCCGCGAGCTGCGCTGGAAACGTTATCTCGACGAGGATCAGCGCATCGACTACGTTTTTCTCCGCAAGGGGAGCGCTCTGCGCGTCACTTCCGGCCGAGTCGTGTTCACCGAAGAGGACTATGGAAGCGTTTCCGACCATGTCGGCTACGTGATGACCTTCGAGCCGGCATGAGTTGCGGCTGAATTCCCATGGCGCAGACGGCACCGGCCGTGCCGCCTGCGCTTCAGACAAACGGTCATGGCTTGGTCAGGCACCCCGAATCATGAAAGCCATGACCGTTTCCCTCACCCCCGACCCCTCTCCCGCAAGCGGGCGAGGGGAGATTCGTGAGTCGCTGGCGCGACTTTCATAGCAAAAAACAGAACAGGCAGTCTTACCTGATATGGAAACAGCAGAGAATTACGCAGTCCCCGTGCACGGCAATCTCGGCGGATCTTTCGTACGCAGCAACGACTTCAACGAGAAGTTCTACCTACGCTGGGGCAAGATCATCTTCGACGTGTCGTTCGGCGTGCAGGTCAACGTCAAGGTCATTCTGCGGGTCTATCGCGAGCACGATATTTGCGAGACCTATATCGTCGACACCGACCCCTACGACATCCAGTGGAACCGTCACAAACGGCGCACGCGCGATTTCTACATCCATCCTGCGTCGCACACATTTGGCCACATCAACTGTGTCAAGTTCGCCTTCGTGGTGCACCGCGACGAGCACTCGCTGCCCTCACAAAACGAGTACATCTTCATGGATGGGTCGCAGGTGCGCGACGAGCACCCGCAATACCGAAGAATCACCGCGCAGTGGGCGACACACAACAGCTATCGCACGCATGAATGCAACGCCTGGCAGTTGCAGAACGACGTCGATTGGTACAACCATCATTTCGACTCGCTGCATCTGATTCCGAAGTTCACCAAGGGGCAGCAGTATCACCCCTATCATCCCAAGCGCTTCATCCACGAGCACATCGACCAGGTCATTCGCTGCAAGCACGAACAACCGCACCGCTTCTGCACGATCAAGGTGAGCGTGGATTGCATCGATGACCACGACTTCACGCAACACCTGGTGCATGCCAGTCATAGCGGGGTCTGCGTGCAGTGCATCGTCGACTGGCGGAAGATGACGCTCACCAACAGTGAAAACTATGCCCGTCTGAAGCGCGCCGGGATCGAGCTGGTGGGCGTCTTCTGCACGCCGCATCATCACCTGATCGAGGTCGATCCCGACATGCATACCAAGTTCATCATCTTCAATGATGAGGACTGCATCCTCGGCTCGTTCAACATCACCTTCGACCGCTGGTGGGCGAACTGGGAGTCGGGAATGACCTTTCATTCGAAGGGCGTCTGCCGTCTGCTCGACAACGTCTTTCAGAGCGAGCGCGGCGGGGTGAATCAGAAATACGGTATCGACCCGCTGGCCCCTTTCAATCTACTCTACACCTACGGCCGGCACGCCCTGCTCGACGGCCGCTATTACCGCCCGCAGCACGCGATTCTCGCCGAGATCCACCGCGCCAGGCATTCGATCAAGCTATCGCTGTTCCTCATCGGCAACCTGCTCGGCGAGCATGGCGACAGCGTCATCGACGCCCTGATCCACGCCAGGAACCGCGGCGTACACGTGCATATCCTGCTCAACGGCCACCTTGCGCGGCAGGGTCGGGTGGGCATCGAACGAAGCATGGCCGAGGAACTCGACCGCCCGCTGCTGCCGGCAGTACAGGGGCTACGCACGGCCGGCATCCCGGTCGGGCTGGTCTACGGCAGACCGACCACCCGATACCGTATTCGCCGATACACTCCAAGTACTGCATCATCGACGAGGCGACGGTCATCGAAGGCAGTTTCAACTGGTACAACACCTCGGTCTTCTCGCACGATCTGACGGTTCTCGCCACGCATCGCGAAGTGGCGAAGGCCTATCTGTACGAGTTCGAGCAGATCCAGCGCCTGTTCAGAATTTATTATTAAACCTTCGATCCGCCCCTTGACAACCGGCAATTGACTCCGGGAGCGGCGCCAAGGATACTTCGTCTGCGTGGTTGAAACGCCTTCCCTCATGTTTCGTTTTCTCAACGCAGCGGCCACGAGAGGCTCTGTCGAGAGTCGCCTTGCCGCCAGTTCGGAGACGCCATGCCCTTTGCCATCCTGATTCCAGCTTCTCTCAACACCCTCTCACTCTCGAGGAAATCATGTCCAAACTGTTCATCGAAGATCTCGCCCTCGCAGGCAAGCGCGCCCTGATCCGCGTCGATTTCAACGTTCCCCAGGACAAGGCGACTGGTGCGATCACCAACACCAAGCGGATCGAGGCCGCCCTGCCGACGATCAAGTATGCTCTCGACCAGGGGGCCGCAGTCATTCTGATGTCGCATCTCGGCCGTCCCGACGGGAAGGCCGACGCGAAATTCAGTCTCGCGCCGGTGGCCACCGCGCTCGCCGGCCTGCTCGGACGTCCGGTCAAGTTCCTGCCCGATTGCGTCGGCGCCGAAGTCGAAGCCGCTTGCGCCGCAATCCAGCCCGGCGAGGTCATCCTGCTCGAAAACCTCCGCTTCCACATCGAGGAAGAGGGCAAGGCCAGCGTCACCAACGCCGACGGCACGATCAGCAAGCGCAAGGCCAGCCCGGAAGACATCAAGGCCTTCCGCGCTGCGCTGACCCGACTCGCCGATGTCTATATCAACGACGCCTTTGGTACCGCCCACCGCGACCACTCGTCGATGACCGGCGTGCAGCTCCCGGAGCGCGCTTCCGGCTACCTGATGAACAAGGAGCTGGCGGCCTTTTCGGCTGTGCTCGAATCGCCGCAACGCCCGCTGCTGGCGATTCTCGGTGGCGCCAAAGTCGCCGACAAGATCCAGTTGATCAACAACCTGCTCGACAAGGCCGACCAGATCATCATCGGCGGCGGCATGGCCTTCACCTTCAAGAAAGTCCTCTCGGGAATGCCGATCGGTAACTCGCTGTTCGACGAAGAGGGTGCCAAACTCGTACCTGCTCTGATGCAGAAAGCCAGGGACAATGGCAAGGAAATCCTCCTGCCCGTCGATTTCGTCATCGCCGACAAGTTTGACGCCAACGCCAACACCGGCACTGCCAACGATGTCGATGGCGTTCCCGAAGGCTGGCTCGGGCTCGATTGCGGTCCCGAATCGACCAAGCTGTTCACCGACGCGATCCTCAAGGCCAGGACGATCATCTGGAACGGCCCGGCCGGCGTTTTCGAATTCGAGAAGTTCGAAGCCGGCACCCGGGCGATGGCCGCCGCCGTCGTTCAGGCGACGGCGGCGGGGGCGATCACCGTCATCGGCGGCGGCGATACGGCGACAGCGGCCAAGAAGTATGGCGCGGACAAGAAGGTCACGCACAGTTCGACCGGCGGGGGCGCTTCGCTCGAATACCTCGAAGGCAAGATCCTGCCTGGCGTCGCCGCGCTTTCCGAGAAGTAAACCGGCAGCCCCGGCGCGGCCGGGGCTGCTGATCAGATCATTTCAGCACTCCAACATCGAGGAATACCATGCGTAAAATCGTTATCGCCGGCAACTGGAAAATGAACAAGACGGTTGCCGAATCCGTCAAGCTCGCCACCGAAGTGGTCGCCGCCGCCAAGGACATCAGCAAGGTGGTCGTGGCCATCGCGCCGACCACCCTGGCGCTGGCCAAGGTTGCCGAAGTGCTCAAGGGAAGCAACGTCAAGCTCGCGGCGCAGGACGTGCACTGGGAAAACCAGGGCGCGTTCACCGGCAAGGTCAGCGCCGACATGCTCAAGGAGATCGGCGTCGACTTCGTCATCATCGGCCACTCCGAGCAGCGGACCTACTTCGGCGAAACCGACGAAACGGTCAACAAGAAGGTCAGGAAGGTGCAGTCGCTGGCCATGACGCCGATCATCTGCATCGGCGAGACCCTCGCCGAACGTCAGGAGGGGCGCCTTGAAAGCGTGCTCACGACACAGGTCAACGGCGCCTATGCCGGGCTCTCCGCCGACGACGCGCTGCGCACGGTCATCGCTTACGAACCGGTCTGGGCGATCGGCACCGGCGTCACTGCCAGCGACGACGAAGCGCAGCAGGCGCACGCCTTTGTCCGCAGCCTGCTGGCCAAGCTCTACGGCGACCAGGTCGCGCAATCGATCAGCATCCAGTACGGCGGCTCGATGAAGCCGGAAAACGCCGCCGGCCTGCTCGCCCAGAAGGATATCGACGGTGGCCTGATCGGTGGCGCAGCACTCAAGGCCGACAGCTTCCTCGGCATCGTCACGCCAGGCGAAGCACTCAGCAAGTAGCAAGTACCCGTCAAGGCGCGGCGCCGTCTCCCGGCGCCGCGCTTCTTTGTCGTGGCCGCTGCTTGGAAGCGCGACCACGCACTGCGCCGACCGACCGACAGCCACCTCCGCCGCGATCAGCGACGGACCACGGTCATGAGATCTTTCGGCAGCAGCGGGCCGGGACCGGTGCTCGACGTGGACGAAGGTGCGGCCATGCGAGCACGCAGTTCATGCAGATACCGCAGACCGTGGATCGCCCGGCTGCCGTACCACGAGACCATTTCGCCGTCGATCAAGGCGCTCTGCGTGCCCGGCAACAGTTCTCTCAACTGCCGCAGGTGCTGCACACGAAACGGATACGGCTCGCTGGCAAGCAAGACGATCTCCGCGGCGCCGGCCAGCGCGTGCAGATCGATCTCCGGGTAGCGGACAGTGCTCTCCAGCGGCAGCGTATCCCAACCGGCGGCGGCCAGCATGTGCGAGATGTAGGTGTCGCGGGCAACGCTCAGCCACGGTTCGCGCCAGATCAGGTACAGCACGCGCTGACGCGGCAGCGCAGCGGTCTGCCGCGTCAGCGCCGTCCACGCGTTCTCGAAGCCTGCGCACAGCTCCTCGGCCTCCCTTTCACGCCCGAAAACGCCGCCGATCAGAAGGTAGAGATCGAGGTTGTCCCGTGCGCGGAGCGGGTGGGTGACGATCACGTGCGGCACGAAATCGGCCAGCGCCTCGACTTCCTCGCGACGGTTTTCATCGATATTGACGATCACATGCGTCGGCTTCAGTGCGCGCAGCCGCTCGAGCTTGAAACCCTTGGTTCCCCCGAGCTTGGGAATCCACCGAACCACCTGCCGCGGATGGATGCAGAAACCGGTGCGGCCCACCAGGTGCTCGGCGAGACCCAGGGCGACCAGCAATTCGGTCAGACTGGGGACCAGGGAAACGATGCGCGGCGTGCCGCAATGGCGACCGTGTGGCTTGCCGAGCGCGTCAGACCATTGCATGATGAGAGCTCCAGCTTCAAGACAACAGGAGGTACAGATGCTAGCTCAGAAACTTGCTGTCGTGACGGGTGCGGCCCGTGGCATCGGACGGGCAGTGGCGCGCGATCTTGCCGCCGCCGGGTGCCGGGTGCTGATGGTCGGGCGCGGCGCCGAAGCGATCGAAAGCGCTGCCCGAGAATTGCGCGAGAGTGGCCACGAGGTCCTTCCGCACGTCGCCGACGTCACCGACCCGAGTGCCGTGGCCGCTCTGGCGGCCCGCCTGCGCCGCGAGTTCGGCCGGGCCGACATCCTCATCAACAATGCCGGTGTGATGCTCGAGCCGAAGGACTTCAGCGTCCCGCAGCGCGCCAGTGTCTTCGTCATCGATCCCGAGGTGGTCGTCGCGACGCATGCCTGCAACGCCCTGGCACCGCTGCGCCTGATTCAGGCGATCGTGCCGCTGATGCGTGAAAATGGCTGGGGACGCATCGTCAATGTTTCGTCGAGCATGGGGCAACTGGCTGACATGGGCGGCTACTGGCCCGCGTACCGGATGTCGAAAGCCGCACTCAACGCGCTCACCCGCCTGACGGCCAGCGAGCTCGCAGGCAGTCCGATCAAGATCAACTCGGTCTGCCCCGGCTGGTGCCGCACCACGATGGGCGGCGACAACGCCAAACGCAGTGCCGAGGAAGGTGCTCAAGGGATCGTCTGGGCGGCACTGCTGCCCGACGATGGCCCGAGCGGTGGCTTCTTCCGCGACGGCGAGGCGATCGACTGGTGACCGCTCATGACCACCTGGTCAGACATCCCGGATGATCACTGCCGAGACCGCTGCGCGCGCTCCCGCTCCGGGGCGAGGGGCGCAACCTTCTCAAATGGAGAACTCTTCCTCCTGTGACGGCGAGCCTTTGGCGAGCACCAGCACATCGCAGCGCGATTCGGCAAGGACGTGCTTGGTGACGCTGCCGAGGAGCAGTTCCTCGACCACGTGCTGGCCATGGTTTACCGACGATGATGAGGTCGCAGCCCTGCTCCTGCTCGCGGCGGATGATCTGGTGGAAGGGGTCGCCGTGGAGGGCAAGCGACCAGTAGCTACCCGGCGCAAGACCTGCCGCTTCCGCCAGTTGATGCAGTCGGCGCATGCTCTCCGTGCGCGCCAGCCGTCGGTAGTCGTGGAGGACGGAGTCCTCGACGCCGGCAAGGGCCAGCTTGCCCTCGAAGGGAACATCGAAAGCATGCAGCAGGACGATATCCGCAGCGGGCGCCAGTTGCTTGCCGAGCCTGATCGCCGCAGCGGAGATCGGCGAGAAATCGATCGCGATCAGCAGCCGTTGATACGGCCCTGCTGGCGGCTGTTTGACCACCAGCACCGGACGCGAGGTTTGCTTGCGCAACAGGCGCCAGGCCGTCGAACCGAGCAGGATGTGGCGCAGGGCCGCCTCACCGCACGCGCCGAGGATGAGCAGTCCGGCACCGATGGCCTCGGCGTGGGAAAGGATGACCGCGAGCGGAGCACCGACAACGACCTGGGCGTCAGAGGCGACACCCTGATGGCGGCTCGGCTCGCCAACCAGTCGAGCGAGCTCCTCCCGCGCCTGCTCCTCGAGCCGCTGCTTGATCTCTGGCGCGCCGCTGCCGAGCGCTTCGCGCAAACTGTCGACGGCATCGAGCTCGATGGCATGCACCACACTGTAGGGAGCACCGGTTTCGGCCGCGAGGAGAAAACCGCGGTCAACCGCATGCCGCGCAGCCGCCGACAAGTCGGTGGCGGTGAGGATGCTGAGCGAAGTCATTGATCTGTCTCCTTAATGTGAAAGTCGCGTCTGCGACTCACGAATCTCCCCTCCCCCGCGCGGGGGAGGGGTCGGGGGAGAGGGAAACGGCCATGACTTTCATGATCGGGGGTGCCTGGAAAAGTCATGACCGTTAGATCCAGTCGATTGGTTTTCTCGATCCTTTCAAGCGCGTTCATGAACCTCAAGCATCTTCACTATTTCTGCAAAGGGGCAGTGACCGGCAGCGTGGCCCGCGCAAGCGAGGATCTGCATGGCTCGCCGCAGACTGGAACTGACCGAGGCCGGCAAGGTCGCCCTGGGCTACGCCGAGGAGACCTTCTCGCTCGAATCGGAATTGGAAGAGATGATTCGGTTGCATCCGCTCGGTCGGCCGCGGGACTTCCGATCGCTCTCGCGGCAGCTTCCCCAGGTGTCTCAACGCCATGCCGATGCTGCTGCCGGGGGAAGATTCCTCCGCGCATAGAAAAGGGCTGCGGCAAGCCACTGTCGGCTGCCCGGTGAACGTTAATGGCTACGCCGGGATCTTTTTCCAGCGGCGATGATCCCGGAGTTTGCTGACTCAGCGCTCCGGAGGGTCGGGAAAGCCATGACCGTTGAGCAAAAAACGCGGTTTGCGTGGCGCACCGGCGAAAAGCCGGTCGTAGAGGGCATTGGGCAACAGGCGTAGCAGCTTGCCGACGAGGCCCATTGGCCAGGGGACGACGGCGTAACTGCTGCCACGGGCAATCGCCCGCGCCAAGCGCCTGGCCGCCTCGTCGGCAGGAATCAGGAAAGGCATCGGGAAGGGGTTTGCTGCGGTCATCGGCGTGCGGACATAGCCGGGGCAGAGGGTAACCACCTTGATTCCCGAATCGCGCAACTCGAGACGCAGGCTCTCGAGATAGCTGATCACTGCGGCCTTCGAGGCGCTGTAGGCCTCGGCACCCGGCAAGCCGCGTATGCCGGCCAGCGAGGCGACGCCGACCAGCCGACCTTCGCCGGCGCGGCGCATGGCCGTGATGAACGGTGAGAAGGTCGCCGCCATGCCGAAGTAATTGATCTCCATGACCCGCCGGATGGCCGCGAGATCCTCGGCGTGTTCGGTCAGCGTGCCGACTGACACGCCGGCGTTGGCGATCACGAGATCAGGAACGCCGAACCGTGCGATGAAGTCTTCGCCAGCGGCGCGCAAGGCCACGACGTCGGTCACGTCGAGTGGGTAGCAGACGATCTGCGCCGGCCAGCGGGCGGCAAGACCCTGCAACAGCTCGCCGCGCCGTGCGACCAGACCAAGCCGTGCTCCGCGCGCTGCATAGTGCTCGGCGAGGGCCCGACCGATGCCGGACGAGGCGCCGGTGATGAAGACCTTGAGCAAGCGGTACTCAAATCCAGCGCACGCCGGACGTCCTTCGCGCCGGTCGGTGGCCGGTCCCCGGCAAGGAGCCAGCCGATGACCTGAGGAGGGCGCGTGGCCCGGTCACTTCTTGCCGCGGTCGCCGCGCGCCTTGCGCTCGCTGCGCGCCAGGTCGATCACCTGGTCGGTGAGCAGCACCAGATCGGGCAAGCCCTTGATCTCCTTGCCGAGGACCAGGTATTTGCCGTCCACCGCCAGCGCCGGAACGCCCTGGATCTTGTACGCCTGGGCCATCTGGTCGGCGCGCTTGACCTTGCTGACCACCCCGAAGGAGTTGTAGGCATCCGTGAATTTCTTGCCGTCCACGCCTTGCGCCGTGACCCAGTCGGCGACGCTCCTGTCGTCGTAGAGCTTGATTCCTTTCCTGTGCAGGGCGTCGAAGACGGCGCCATCAAGTCTGGCCAGATCGCCGGTGGCTTCCAGAGCATAGTAGAGCTTGGCGAGACTCGCCCACTGGGGACGCCCGAAGGTGATCGGCACGCGCACGAGAACCACGTCTCCGGGTAGCGTCGCTGACCACTTGCCGAGCACCGGGTGAAAGTCGCTGCAGTGGGGGCAGCCATAGGAAAAGAATTCGATCACCTCGATCTTGGCGGGATGGTCGCTCGTCTGCGCCGGAACGATCGGCACGTAGTCGCGACCGACAGCCAGTTCCGCTCGCGCCGGCAGCACCACGGCCAGAAGCGCCAGGGTCAGCACGAAAATCCAGCCGCTAAGACGTTGATGCATGGCGTTTCTCCTCTCTCTCTCAGTCCTTGCGGACCACGTTGGCGTCGATTCCCTGCTTTGCGAGGTCGGCACGCAGGTGATTGACCTCGTCCATCTTGTGGTACGGTCCCAGGCGAACGCGGTACCACACCTTGTCCTGCAGCATCACTTGCTGAATGCGTGCCTCTGCGCCGAGTAACGCCAAACGCGCTTTCTGGTTGTCCGCGTCACTCGCACTGAGGAACGACCCGGCCTGCAGATACATCGGCTCCTTGAGCGCGTTCTCCTTGCCGGCCACGGCCTTGCTCTCCGCCGGCCTGACGTCGGCCGGCCTTGGTTCACCGGGCCGGCTTTCCAGCGGCCGGGTCTCGCTGGGTTTGCTGACGGCGACCTTGGTCTCAAGCGGCTTGGCGTCAACCGGTTTGGCCTCGACCGGCTTCGCGTCGACCGGCTTCGCGTCGACCGGCTTCGCTTCGACGGGCTTCGGCTCCTCGGGTTTCGGATCAGGAATCGCCTCGGCATTGCCCGGCAGAATCTTGTAGAAATCGAAGCGCGGCTTTTCCGGGATCGGGTCGCCCGGTTTGCCCGGCAGTGCCATCGGTGCCGAGGCCACCGGCGGCACTTCGGAATCGGCCGCGGGCGGTGCCTTGCTGGCAACGGGCGACGAAAGTTTGGGCTGCTGTCCGGTCGTGGTGAAGGGCAGCGGCGCCCTGTTGACGTACCAGACGACGCCGGCGACAGTAATCACGCCGATGACCAGGCCGATGAACAGGCCGAACAGCGTTCCTCCACCCGACTTCCTGGCAGGTGGCGTCTTGCGGGGTTTCATGTCACGACTCATGGAAGTCCTCTGTTATCCGATTACATCGATTCCGGGCAACCGACACCGAGAATCATCATGCCGTTGCGAATCACCTGTCTGACGGCGGCGGCCAGCGCCACGCGCGCTCCCGTGCGTACGTGATCCTCGACCAGAATGCGTTCAGCATTGTAGTAGCTATGGAATTCGGCGGCCAGATCCCTGAGGTAGAAAGCAATCAGGTGCGGTGCCAACTCGCCGGCAGCCGCTTCGACCACTTCGGGAAACTCGCTGAGCCGGGCCGCCAATGCCAGCTCGCGCGGGCCATCGAGCCGGGCCAGATCAGCGCTGGTGAGCGCTTCCGTGTCACCCCCCCAAACGGCCAGCACCGAGCAGATGCGGGCGTGCGCGTACTGGATGTAGTAGACCGGGTTGTCGTTCGACTGGCTCTTCGCCAGATCGAGGTCAAAGTCGAGATGCTGGTCCGATTTGCGCAGGACATAAAAGAAGCGGCAGGCGTCGTTGCCGACGTCCTCGCGCAGGGTGCGCAGGGTGACGAAGTCGCCCGAACGCGTCGACATCTGGGCTTTCCAGCCGGAACGATAGAGCACCGCAAACTGTACCAGAGCCACCTCGAGCATCTCGGGCTCCAGTCCCAGCGCGCGAAGGGCACCCTTGACACGCGGAATATAGCCGTGATGGTCGGCGCCCCAGACATTGATCAGTCGCTGGAAGCCCCGTTCGCACTTGTTGAGGTGGTAGGCGATATCCGACGCGAAGTAGGTGTACAAACCGTTGTCGCGTTGCACGACGCGATCCTTTTCGTCGCCGAAGGTGGTGGCGCGGAACCAGCGGGCGCCGTCCTGAAGATACAGATGCCCGGCCTTATCCAGCCGCTCGACACAACGCGCGACCAGGCCGGTGGCAAACAGCGACTGCTCGGAAAACCACACGTCGAAATGTACCCCCGATTCTGCGAGGTCGTTGCGACAGTCGGCGAGTTGCTCGGTGAGGACGAAGTCATGGACAGTGCGCCATTCCTCGCCGAGCAGCTTCCTGGCGTGGACAATCAGCGCGTCGAGATGCGTTTCGCGCCGTTGCACGGCTTCGCCGTCGGTACGCTCCGGCTCGGGCAGACGCGGCAGGTCGGCGTGGATACTCGCCAGCGGGCGCAGGTAGCGGTCGCCATGCGCCGTCAGCATCTGTCTGGCCATGTCGCGCACGTACTCGCCCTGATAGGCGTTGGGCGGGAAAATGATCGCTGCGCCGGGCGGCTGGCACAGCTCGAGGTAGCGCAGCCAGGTCGACACGGCGAGGATATCCATCTGGCGGCCGGCATCGTTGACATAGTACTCGCTGGTGACCTCCCAGCCGGCGTAGGCCAGCAGCCGGCACAGGCTGTCGCCGTAGGCGGCGCCGCGGCCATGGCCGACATGCAGCGGTCCGGTCGGGTTGGCCGAGACGAACTCGACCAGCACCCGGCGCTTGCCGCCGGTTGTCGAGCGGCCAAACGCTGCTCCCTGTTCGAGAATGCCGCGCAGCGCTTCAAGCTTGGCCGCCGGGGTCAGATGGAAATTGATGAAACCGGCTCCGGCGACTTCGGCCTTTTCGATCAGGCGCGAATACGGCAACTCCAGAAGCAGCAACTGGGCCAGCTCGCGCGGATTGCGCTTCAGCGAGCGCGCCAGGTGCATCGCCAGATTGCAGGAAAAATCCCCGTGCGAGGCCTGTTTCGGTCGCTCGATGTGCAGCGTCGTGGCGGCTTCGCCGGGCGCCACGCTGAGCAGCGCGGCGTGCATCAGGTCGGAGAGGTGAGACTTCAGATCGGTACTCATGGCGATGTTTCTGCTCGAAAATTGACTGCAACCGTGGATTATACGATGCACGACCGGCGCTCGGGCGAACGATGCGGCGCGATGACGCCCGTTTCTGTGTAAACTCTCGTCTTTGCCGACCCGAACATCCCCGCCCGCCGTGCGACTTTTCCGCCTCGCCAAAATTCTGAGCATTGCGAGCCGTTACGGCCTCGACGAGATGATTCTCGAACACGAGCCCAGTGGTCGCCTGGCAGCGCTGTCGCGTGGCCTGCACTTCTGGCGACGCTTCGACACCCCATCGGCAGTCCGCCTGCGCCTGGCGCTTGAATCGCTCGGGCCGATCTTCGTCAAGTTCGGGCAGGTGCTGTCCACGCGGCGCGATCTCCTGCGGCCCGACATTGCCGATGAACTGGCGAAACTGCAGGATCGGGTACCGCCTTTTTCATCGGAACTCGCGCTGATCCAGATCGAGAAAGCGTATGGTCGGCCGGCGGTTGAGGTGTTTGCCGAGTTCGATGCGACACCCGTCGCCAGTGCCTCGATCGCGCAGGTTCATTTCGCCCGCCTGCGGCCGGAGGACGGCGGGCACGAGGTAGCGGTCAAGATCCTGCGCCCGGAAATGCACGGCGTGATCGCCAACGACCTGGCCCTGCTCGAGACCCTCGCCAGCCTGCTCGAAAAAGCCTGGGCCGATGGCAAGCGGCTGAAACCGCGCGAAGTCGTCGGCGAGTTCGCCAAATACCTCTACGACGAACTCGATCTGATGCGTGAGGCCGCCAACTGCTCGCAATTGCGGCGCAACTTCAGCGCTTCGCGGCTGTTGCTGGTGCCCGAGGTGTACTGGGACCAATGCACGACGACGGTCATGGTCATGGAGCGCATGCACGGCATCCCGATCAGTCAGACCGAGGCGCTGCTCGCCGCCGGTATCGACCTGCCCGCGCTGTCACGCGCCGGCGTCGAGATCTTCTTCACGCAGGTGTTTCGCGACGGCTTCTTCCACGCCGACATGCACCCCGGAAACATCTTCGTCGCCATCGATCCGGCACACCACGGCAGCTACATCGCGCTCGACTTCGGCATCGTCGGCACGCTCACCGATAACGACAAGAATTACCTGGCGCAAAACTTCCTGGCCTTCTTCCAGCGCGACTACAAGCGGGTGGCGACGGCGCACATCGAGGCCGGGTGGGCGCCCCCCGAGACGCGTGCCGACGAATTCGAGGCCGCCATCCGCGCCGTTTGCGAACCGATCTTCGACCGCCCGTTGCACGAAATCTCCTTCGGACGCGTTCTGCTGCGCCTGTTCCAGACCTCGCGCCGCTTCAACGTCGAAATCCAGCCGCAACTGGTGATGCTGCAGAAGACGCTGCTCAACATCGAGGGACTGGGCCGTCAGCTCGACCCGAATC
>WBZT01001832.1_pt1 | contig 15284 bp, 15 predicted proteins | sample 5204241 | NCBI WGS metagenome assembly WBZT01 (sample SAMN12344358, study PRJNA552823) | activated sludge metagenome | biome: Activated sludge suspended growth; feature: Nitrification reactor; material: Wastewater; isolation source: activated sludge from nitrification reactor of wastewater... | reverse complement strand
TTTGCCTTCAGCTTCCTTCAGATTTCCAGTCGCCCGGAACACCCTTGCCGTTCGGCTAACTCTTCCCCTTGTCGGGCGAGTAGAGGACTTTCACCTCCAAGTGAGTGCGCCCTGCCGGGCGCACCAATAAAAAAGCCCCGCCGGGGCGGGGCTTCGCTAGCCAGGTCGGAAAACCCAGGGCGCTTACATCATGTCCATGCCGCCCATGCCACCCATGCCACCACCGCCACCGCCGTGGCCATGAGACTCTTCCTTGGGCTCCTCGGCCACCATGGCCTCGGTGGTAATCATGAGGCCCGCAATGGAGGCGGCGTTTTGCAGGGCGTAACGGGTCACCTTGGTGGGATCCAGGATGCCCATCTCGACCATGTCACCGTACTCGCCATTGGCGGCGTTGTAGCCATAATTGCCGTCGCCGGCGACGACTTTGTGCAGGACGACCGAGGCCTCGTCACCCGCGTTGGTGACGATCTGACGCAAAGGCTCTTCCAGGGCCCGACGGGCAATATCGATGCCGACGTCCTGGTCATGGTTGGAGCCTTGAAGACCCTTGACACGCTGCAGGGCGCGGACCAGGGCGACACCACCACCGGGGACAATGCCCTCCTCCACGGCCGCGCGGGTAGCATGAAGGGCGTCCTCGACACGGGCCTTTTTCTCCTTCATCTCCACCTCGGTGGCGGCACCGACCTGGATGACGGCCACGCCGCCCGCCAACTTGGCTAGGCGCTCCTGGAGCTTCTCGCGATCGTAGTCAGAGGTGGTCTCCTCGACTTGGGCACGAATCTGCTCACAACGGCCCTTGATCTCGGCCTCGCTGCCAGCGCCGTCGATGATGGTGGTCTCCTCCTTGTTGACCTGGACCTTCTTGGCGGTGCCCAGCTCGTTGAGGGTGGTCTTCTCCAGGGACAGGCCGACCTCTTCCGAAATGACGGTGGCGCCAGTGAGGATGGCGATATCCTGGAGCATAGCCTTACGCCGATCACCAAAGCCGGGGGCCTTGACAGCACAAACTTTGATGATGCCACGAATGCTGTTCACCACCAGGGTGGCGAGGGCCTCGCCTTCCACATCCTCGGCTACGAGCAGCAGGGGCCGACCGGCCTTGGCCACGGCCTCTAGCACCGGCAGCATGTCGCGGATGTTGGAGATCTTCTTGTCGTGGATGAGGATGAAGGGATCTTCCAGCTCGACGTTCTGGTTTTGCTGGTTATTGATGAAGTAAGGCGAGAGGTAGCCGCGATCGAACTGCATACCCTCGACGACATCCAGCTCGTTGTTCAGGGACTTGCCTTCTTCGACGGTGATGACGCCTTCCTTGCCAACCTTCTCCATGGCCTGAGCGATGATCTGGCCGATGGACTCGTCGGAATTGGCGGAGATGGTGCCCACCTGGGCAATGGCCTTGTTCTCGGTACAGGGCTTGGACAGAACGCGCAACTCGGTAACCACAGCGTCAACGGCCTTGTCAATGCCGCGCTTGAGGTCCATGGGGTTCATGCCGGCGGCGACAGCCTTGAGGCCCTCGCGCAGCATAGCCTGGGCCAGCACGGTGGCGGTGGTGGTGCCATCGCCGGCGACGTCGGAGGTCTTAGATGCGACCTCCTTGACCATTTGGGCGCCCATGTTCTCGAACCGATCCTTGAGTTCGATTTCCTTGGCGACGGAGACGCCGTCCTTGGTAATGGTGGGAGCACCGAAGCTCTTCTCCAGCACCACATTGCGGCCCTTGGGGCCGAGGGTAATTTTGACGGCATTGGCCAGGACGTTAACGCCAGCCATCATACGAATCCGGGCATCATCGCCAAATTTGACGTCTTTTGCGCTCATTCTTGAATTCCTATAATCATTCAGTGGGGTGTAAAGGGGGCCTGAGTACTGGCGGCGACGCTCAGCCCTCGATTACGCCCATGATGTCTTCCTCGCGCATGACGAGGAAATCCTCGCCGTCGAGCTTGACCTCGGTACCGGAATACTTACCGAACAGGACGCGGTCACCGACCTTGACCTCAAGGGGGCGTACCTGGCCGTTGTCGAGGGTCTTGCCATTACCAACGGCGATGATCTTGCCCTGGATGGGCTTTTCGGTAGCGGAATCGGGTATAACGATACCACCAGCCGAAGTACGCTCTTCTTCCATACGGCGAACGACCACGCGGTCGTGAAGGGGACGAATGTTCATCGAGAACGGTCTCCGGAGTGAAGCAAGTTGGTTTAGGATTAGTTTTTGGCCACCGGCGCTGGCTATCAGCTACCCGAGGCTTGGTAGTCACGTAGGGTGGCACTAATTATTAGCACTCACCGCTTGCGAGTGCTAATAATAGGGGCTCGTCTTGGCGTGTCAAGGGTTGAACCGCGCAAATGTTACACGGGCGGGTCACAGGGTTCAGGGGGCAGGCCCCCTTTAGTCAGATTCGCGACGGTAATCGCCTTCAATGACGCGTGGTCCGGACATGCTGGCAGAACCCGGGCCAGGAGGCAGAATAACGATAAAGCGCTGGATGAGGTGCTTGCGAATGGCCGGGATCAGGAGCAAAAATCCCAGGGTGTCCGTCAGGAAGCCGGGCAGAAGGAGAAAGATGCCGGCAACCAGAAGCAGAGCGCCATCCAGTACCACCAAGGCCGGAAGTTCACCCTGATTATTGATCCGTCGCACCCTCGCCAAGACACCGAGGCCTTGCCGCCGCACCAGGTAGCCTCCCAGAGCAGCCGTGAGCAGGCTGACCCCAATCGTGGGGAAAGCGCCGATCTCGGAACCGACCTGGATGAGAAAATAGAGTTCCACCAGCGGGATACCGACCAGGAGGAGCAGGAATAGAATCAAATTGAGTTTCCCCTTTGATGCAGAGGGTGGGAACCAGCCCGCGACGGCGGCGTTTAAGGGTAACATCCTGGGAACGTTTGGCCCGCGACCGGACCAACACTTCTTAAATCACTTGCGGACATTCCGCGATGTCCCGATGGGCCCTCAGGGTATCAGAGCATGACCGATGGTGTCCTCCTAACCTTCTGCACCTGCCCGGACGAATCCGTTGCCTTATCCCTCGCCGAAATTCTGGTCGGTGAGGGGCTGGCGGCCTGCGTGAACCTCCTGCCGGGGGTGAGGTCCATCTATTTCTGGCAGGGTAAGCTACAGCACGACGCCGAGGTCCTGCTTCTAATTAAATCGGTGGCATCCGGTTTTCCGGATCTTGCGGCGCGGTTGCGCGAGTTGCATCCCTACGACCTCCCGGAGATCATGGCAGTCCCAATCAGTCATGGCCTGTCCGACTACCTAAACTGGGTAATTACATGTACCACCCCCGCCTCTCAAACCTCTTCATCCTCCTGATCCTGGCGCTCTGCGCCAGTTCCGCGCCCCGGGGGGAGGAGGAATTCCTGTTGCCGGAGCAGGCCTTCCCCATGGTAGCGGTAGCTGAGGGGCCGAAAACCCTCGTCCTGAACTGGACGGTGGCGGAGGGCTATTATCTCTACCGGAATAAGTTCAAGTTTCGCAGCTTGACGGAGGACATCCGGATCGGCGAACCGCGACTCCCCGCGGGCGAAAAGCGCCATGACGAATTCTTTGGCGAGGTCGAAATTCTACGTGGCAAGGTAGCGGTAAGCCTGCCCATCGAGCAAGCGTCCGGGAAAGGGATGCGTCTGAGCCTGGAGGCCAGTTCCCAGGGCTGCGCCGATGCCGGGCTCTGTTACCCCCCGCACCGTCAGACCCTTGTCGTTGATATTCCTCCCTTAGCCCGTGACGCCGAGTCGGGTAGCAAAGCCAAGCCTTTGGCCTCAGCCAACAAATCAGCCCTTAACCAGTCTCTGGGTCTCTCCGACCCGAATGCCGAAGAGGCCTTGCTCCCAGCGGAGGAGGCCTTCCGCCTTGATGCCGAGGTCGCGGGTCCAGATCGCCTGCGCCTCGCCTGGACCATCGCCGAGGGTACTTATCTCTATCGCGACAAGTTAGCCCTCAGCCTGGAGGGGCCAGCCGGGTCCAGCATCGGCACCTATGAGCTGCCGCCCGCGGAAGTGGTGAAGAATGCCGTCAAGCCCGATGGCAGTCTGGGCGACGTGGCGCTCTATCGTGACCGCATCGACTTGGAACTGCCCCTCCAACGGGGCGATACTGAGCCGACGGCCATCACCCTGGTCGCCAAATTTCAGGGATGCGCCGATATCGGCGTCTGTTATCCCCCCCGCAAGGAGCGCATCGAACTGGCGCTGCCCCAAGCAGCGGCTGTGGTCTTGGCAGTAGGGGCCACGGGCGACGCGCCCCTGACCGTGCCGAAGGACGAGGCCAAAGCCGAGAAGACCCCAACCACGGTAGCCCCGCTGGTAACCCCACGGGAATCAGGAACCGGCGCCTCCCCTGGAACCAGGACTTCTATTTCCGAACAAGATCGCATTGCCGCCACCCTGGCCAGCGGGAACGTTTGGGCGGCCCTCGCCCTCTTTTTCGGTTTCGGCCTGCTCTTGGCCCTGACCCCCTGCGTTTTCCCCATGATCCCCATTTTGTCCGGCATCATCGCCGGCCATGGCCCTGGCCTTTCTACCCGCAAGGCTTTCTGGATGTCCCTGACCTATGTTCTGGCCATGTCCCTGACCTATGCCATCGCCGGCCTGTTGGCGGGTCTGGGCGGCGCCAATCTCCAGGCCGCCTTCCAGAACCCCTGGATTCTCTCCCTGTTCGCCTTGGTCTTCGTAGCCTTGGCCTTGTCCATGTTTGGCTTCTACGACCTGCAATTACCCTCCAGCCTGCAGACCCGGATCGCCTCCTTCAGTCAACGCCAACAGGGGGGGCACCTGATCGGCGTAGCCATTATGGGCGTCCTCTCTGCCCTCATCGTAGGTCCCTGCGTGGCACCGCCCTTGGCAGGCGCCCTCATCTTTATCGGGCAGACTGGCGATGCCCTCCTTGGCTTTGCCGCCCTCTTCGCCATGGGCCTCGGCATGGGCGCGCCGCTCCTGGCGATCGGCACCTCGGCGGGCAAGCTGCTGCCCCGAGCCGGCGTCTGGATGGAGGCGGTCAAGGCAGTCTTCGGCGTCGCCCTGCTCGGGGTGGCTATCCTCCTCCTCGAACGGTTGGTGGAACCCAGTGTCGCCATGCTGCTCTGGGGCGCCCTGCTGATCTGTTCAGGCATCTTCATGGGCGCCCTTCATCACCTGCCCACCGAGACCAGTGGCTGGCGCAAACTCTGGAAGGGCCTGGGACTGGTCATCCTGGTCTATGGCGCCCTCATGCTGGTGGGGGCGGCGGCAGGGGGCAAAGACACCCTGCAGCCCCTCCGCGGCCTAGGATTCGGGATCGGCACGACCGCCAACGCAGCCCCCCATGCCAACTTCAAGGCCATCTCGGGGTTGTCTGACCTGGAGCGAGAAATTGCCGCCGCCCAGGCCAGCGGCCGCCCCGTATTGCTGGACTTCTATGCTGATTGGTGCGTGTCCTGCAAGGAGATGGAACGTTACACCTTCTCCGACCCCGCCGTCGCCGCCGAGATGGCACGCTTCGTCCTGCTCCAGGCGGATGTCACGGACAACGATGCTGACGACCAGGCCCTGATGCAGGGACATTTCGGTATCCCAGGACCGCCCGCCATCCTCTTTTTCGACCCCCTGGGCCAGGAACGGCGCGATCAGCGCCTGGTTGGCTTCATGCCCGCTGACGACTTTACCCGTCATTTGCAGAGCCTGCGGCCTTGAAGACGGGAAAGATCCTGCTGGCGACATTGTTGGCCGGGGGCATCAGCATCCTGATCGCCCTCTTTGGTCAGAACTGGTTGGGCGATACCCAGACCGCCGCCAACCATCCTTTGCCCGGTCTCCCTAAAAACGCTCTGGACCCGCTAAAGCACCTGCCCGCCTTTAGCCTGCTGGCCCTGGATGGCCAGGAGGTCGCCAGTTCTGCCTGGGCCGGCAAGGTGGTGATATTGTATTTCTGGGCCACCTGGTGCCAGCCTTGTTTGACCGAACTTGCCATTCTCCAGGACGCGCAATCTGAAAGCGAACAGGTACGAGTAATTGGGATCGCTATTGATACCCAGGAGGAGGTGGCGCGCTACCTGGCAAAAAATCCAGTCAATTTCTCGATCCTGATGGGCGGGACCGAGGCCGTGGAGATGTCCCGCCGTCTCGGTAATCGCCTACAAGGCCTGCCCTTCACCGTCATCTTCGACAGGCAGGGCCGGCGGGTCCATGCTCAACTCGGCGGGGTCACCCAGGATTTCCTGAGCGAGAAACTGGCGCCCTTGATTGCCGAGACCGCGCGGGCGCAACCGACGGCAAATTAGGGATAACCGCGCGCGGAACTGGACAGCATCTCGCTGAATCGGGAGAATCCCGCATCTAGCAATCCTGACACCCCAGGTTGTCCTTAATCCGTGCGAATGGGCCTGGGCCCGACGCCTTCCCAACGGTTTTTGTTCATGGCATCCATCCTCGTGCTCAACGGACCCAACCTGAATTTGCTCGGTACCCGGGAACCAGGACATTATGGCCGGACGACCCTGGCCGGCATCGAGGAGCGCCTGCGCGGTCTGGCTGGGGAACTCGGCCAGATCATCAGTTTCCAGCAGAGCAATGCCGAGCATGTCTTGATCGATGCCATTCACCAGGCCCCCAGTCAGGGCGTGGCCTTCATCCTTTTCAATCCGGCGGCCTTTACCCATACCAGCGTTGCCCTGCGCGATGCCCTGGCGGCGGTGGCCATTCCCTTCATCGAGGTGCACCTGTCCAACGTCCACGCCCGCGAGCCCTTTCGGCGCCACTCCTATTTTTCGGACTTGGCCGCAGGTGTCATCAGCGGCCTTGGTGCGCTGGGCTACGAATTAGCCCTGCGCGCCGCCGCCGACCGTTTGGCCAAGGACAACACCCAGAACTGACGCGAAACCAATGGATATCCGCAAAGTCAAGAAACTCATCGAACTCCTGGAACAATCCGATATTACGGAGATCGAGATCCGCGAGGGCGAGGAATCGGTGCGTATCAGCCGTGCCAGCCCCACGGGCATGCCCCTTTACATGCCCTCCGCGTCCATGTCCACGCCACCTCCGCTCGTCTTGCCCCCCCCCGAACCGGACCAAGCCGATTCCTCCGCGGGTACGGACATCCCGGAGGGTAACCTGGTACGTTCGCCCATGGTGGGTACCTTCTACCGCTCACCCTCTCCGGGAAGCAGGGCCTTCGTGGAGGAAGGCAGCAGCGTCAAGGTTGGCGATACCCTCTGTATCATCGAGGCGATGAAGATTCTCAACCAAATCGAGTGCGAGAAGGCGGGTACGATCAAACGCGTCCTGGTGGATAATGGCCAGCCCGTGGAATACAACGAGCCCCTGTTTGTGATCGACTAGAATCACTCGCGCTGGCAGGAAGAATAGCCGGCTTTGTCGCCAAAGAGCCCCGGTCTCCCTCTTTGCCCCACTATTCGGGGCCCAGCCGTCTCCACCAGCGCCCAGACGCGGATCACATCGCTATGATTGAGAAGTTACTCATCGCCAACCGAGGGGAAATCGCACTGCGCGTCCTGCGTGCTTGCCGTGAGCTCGGGATCAAGACTGTCGCCGTCCACTCGGAGGCCGACCGCGATCTTAAGCATGTGAAGTTAGCGGACGAGACCGTGTGCATTGGCCCCGCCCAATCGGCGGGCAGCTATCTGAACATCCCCGCCATTATCAGCGCAGCCGAGGTCACCGATACCGTAGCCATTCACCCTGGCTATGGCTTTTTATCGGAGAACGCTGACTTTGCCGAGCGAGTGGAGAAGAGCGGCTTCATTTTCGTCGGCCCCAGACCCGAGACCATCCGCCTCATGGGCGACAAGGTCTCCGCCATCCACGCCATGCACACCGCCGGCGTCCCGTGTGTCCCTGGCTCCGATGGCCCCCTGGACGAGGATAAAAAGCGCTCCCTCAAGCTGGCCCGCGAGATCGGCTACCCGGTCATCATCAAGGCCTCGGGCGGGGGTGGTGGACGCGGTATGCGGGTCGTCCACGCCGAGGCCACGCTGATCAATGCCATCGCCCTCACCCGTGCCGAAGCCATGGCAGCCTTCGGCAATCCTATGGTTTACATGGAGAAATATCTAGAGAATCCCCGTCACGTCGAGTTCCAACTCCTCGCCGACACCCATGGGAATGCCATCCATTTGGGCGAACGTGATTGCTCCATGCAGCGCCGCCACCAGAAGGTGGTCGAGGAGGCCCCAGCGCCGGGGATCACGATCGAGCAGCGCCATACCATCGGCGAGCGTTGCGCGGAAGCCTGTCGGCGCATCGGCTACCGTGGCGCCGGCACCTTCGAATTTCTCTACGAAAATGGCGAATTCTTTTTCATTGAGATGAACACCCGGATTCAGGTCGAGCATCCGGTGACCGAGATGATCACGGGGGTGGATATTGTCAAGGAGCAGATCCTCATTGCTGCTGGGGAGAAGCTGCACTACACCCAGGACGACATCCAAATCCGCGGCCACGCTATCGAGTGTCGTCTCAATGCCGAACATCCGGATACCTTCATCCCCTGTCCCGGTCGCATCGAGGAATTCCACGCCCCCGGCGGACCCGGCATCCGCATGGAGACCCATATCTACAGTGGCTACTATGTGCCACCTTACTATGACTCGATGATTGGCAAGCTGGTTGCCCACGGCGAGGACCGGAATTCCGCCCTGGCGCGCATGAGCAATGCCCTGCGGGAAACGGTCATCGAAGGCATCCACACCAACCTGCCCCTCCAGCGCCGCATCCTTACCGACGCGGCCTTCCGCGCCGGTGGAGTCAATATCCACTATCTGGAAAAGAAGCTCGGGCTTTAGTGGCATCCCCATGCCCTGGCTACAAATCACCCTCGCCACAGACCGGGAGCGCGCCACTCTCATCGAGGCGGCACTGGAGAACATCGGCGCCTTGGCCGTGACCCTAGGCGACGCCGGCGATGAACCCCAACTGGAGCCGCCGCCTGGCGCTACCCCTCTTTGGGGCCAGCTCCAGATTACCGCCCTCTTCGCACCGGACGAGGCCAGCCGCAAGGAGGTGGAGATCCTGGTCTCCTCCCTGGCCGGACATTTGGCCACCCCGCCGCGCTTCGAACACATCGAGGACCAAGCCTGGGAACACACCTGGCGGGACGACTTCGCCCCCACCCGTTTTGGTGAGCGCCTGTGGGTCTGCCCGCGTGGCGAACGACCCCCGGAGGAGCAGCCCGATCAGGTCATCGTGGCACTGGACCCGGGACTCGCCTTTGGCACCGGCCACCATCCGACCACCGCGCTCTGCCTTAAGTGGCTCGATAGTGCCGATCTGACCGGCACCCTACTGATCGACTATGGTTGCGGTTCCGGGATTCTCGCCATCGCTGCCCTCAAGCTGGGTGCAGCCCAGGCCCTGGCCGTGGATCATGACCCCCAGGCCCTGGAGGCGACTCGCGCGAATGCCACCGAGAACGGCGTCGCCGGCCGGCTGCGCTGCCTAACGCCCTGCGATACCCTTCCGAGCGCCCCGGATGAACTGGCCGACTACCTGGTGGCCAACATCCTCGCCAGTCCCCTGATCGAACTGGCCCCACGGCTCGCCACCTGCCTGCGTCCTGGCGGCACCCTGGCCCTATCGGGTTTGCTGCTTGATCAGGTCGAGTCCGTCGCCGCCGCCTATGCCCCTTGGCTTGACCTGGAGGCCCCAGAGATTTGCGAGGATTGGGTCCTGCTCACCGGCCATCGTCGGGAGCAGGCCCCGGCGTCATGACGAACCCAGACAGCCTACCGGCCCAGTGCCAAACCTCAGGCACGCCTCAGCCTAGGCCTCTACGTATCGGCGCCATCACCCTTAGCAATAACCTCATTCTCGCCCCCATGGCCGGGGTAACGGATCGCCCCTTCCGGGAACTCTGCCGCGGCCTGGGGGCCGGACTGGCCGTCTCCGAGATGGTCTCCGCCGATACCAGCCTCTGGGGCAATCGCAAAAGCCTCCGTCGCCTGGATCATCGGGGCGAGACCAGACCCATCGCAGCCCAGATTCTCGGTAATGAACCCGCGCTCATGGCCGAGGCCGCGCGCATTAACCTCGACCTCGGCGCCGATATCATCGACATCAATATGGGCTGCCCGGCCAAGAAGGTGTGCCGCAAGGCCGCTGGTTCCGCCCTGCTTCGGGACGAGCGCCTGGTGGGTCGCATCCTGGCGGCCGTGGTTGCCGCCGTTTCCGCCCCCGTTACCCTCAAGATCCGCACGGGCTGGTCCCCCGAGGAACGTAATGCCCCGGCCATCGCTCGCATCGCCTGGGAGAGCGGCATCGCTGCCCTGGCCGTCCATGGCCGTACCCGCGCCTGCGGCTTCTCGGGACAGGCGGAGTTCGAGACCCTCCGCGCCATCCGGCAGACGGTACCCATCCCCCTTATCGCAAATGGGGATATCGACTCACCCGAGCGGGCCGGTTTCGTGCTGAATTACACGGGCGCCGATGCTATCATGATCGGACGGGCAGCCCAGGGACGCCCCTGGATCTTCCGGGAAATATCCCACCACTTGGCGACCGACACCCACTTACCCAGCCCCTCATTGGACTGGATCCGGGTTACACTGATCGCGCATCTGCATGCCCTCCATAGGTTTTATGGTGACAGGGCGGGTTGTTGTATTGCCCGCAAACATGTGGGTTGGTACACCCGATCCCGACGTGATGCCAGTGGGTTCCGGAAGCAATTCAATCGGGTTAGTACCTTGCAAGAACAACAAAACCTGATCGAGGCCTACTTCGATAAGGAACAGACAAGGGGGATCATGCGGCATGAACAGCCTGTTGGCACAACACTCCTGTGTAACGCTTGAGGCCTTTCCCGTCCAGCGGGTCGATCGTTCCGAGCCCTTGTGCGAGTGTGTGCGCAGTGCCGTGCGCTTTTACCTGCACCACATTGGCGACTACCCGCCGGGTGACTTGCAAAACCTGGTCCTGAGGGAGATCGAGCGCCCCATGATCGAGGAGGTACTGGACTTCACTCAAGGCAACCAGAGCCGCGCCTGCGCCGTGCTGGGCATAAGCCGCACTACCTTGCGTAAGAAGCTCGCCCATTTTCAAAACGGAGCAGGTGCCTAGGGCTGACAGAGCCCATTGGGATCGATGGCCGGGCGAATAGTGATGGCCATCGCCCCTTATAGCGAGGCTTCCTGCGTCTTCCGGACAGCACATGAATCCTTTCACTGATTAATCACTGAACCCCGTGCGCCACCACCCGTCGACACCCATCGTTTTTTGACCCCCTACTGGAGCGGACCCAGATGCAACCTATTCGCCGCGCCCTCATCAGCGTTTCCGACAAGACTGGCCTGATGGATTTCGCCCGCGCCCTGGCGGGCTGGGGAATCGAGATCCTGTCCACCGGCGGCACTGCCAGCCTCCTGATGGAACAGGGAATCCCGGTCACCGAGGTCTCTGACTACACCGGGTTCCCGGAGATGATGGCGGGCCGGGTCAAGACCTTGCACCCCCGTGTCCACGGCGGGATCCTGGGTCGTCGCGGCATTGATGACAGGGTCATGCTCGAGAACGGCATCCAGCCCATCGATCTGGTGGTAGTCAACCTCTACCCCTTCGAGCAGACCGTGGCCAAGCCCGGCTGCGACCTGGAAACCGCCATCGAAAACATCGACATCGGCGGGCCGACGTTGCTGCGCGCCGCCGCCAAAAACCATGCGGATGTGACAGTTGTGGTTGATGCCGCGGACTACGGCCGCGTCTTGGCGGAGTTGGCCGAGCACGGCGGCGCCGTAACCGACGCCACCCGCTTCGACCTGGCGGTCAAGACCTTCGAACATACAGCCCGCTACGACGGCGCCATCGCCAACTATCTGGGCCGAAGGCTGACGGGTGGCGAGCCCCTGCCCTACCCGCGCACCCTGAGTCTCCAATTCCAACGCAAGCAAGCCATGCGTTACGGCGAAAACCCTCACCAGGGCGCCGCCTTCTTTACGGAAGCCGGCTTCGGTGACACCAGCGTCGCCACGGCAACACAGATCCAGGGCAAGGAACTCTCCTACAACAATATTGCCGACACCGACGCGGCCCTGGAGTGCGTCAAGCAGTTCGATGAGAGTCCGGCCTGCGTCATCGTCAAGCATGCCAACCCCTGCGGCGTCGCCCTAGGTGCCAATCTGTTAGAGGCCTATGAACGCGCCTTTGCCACGGACCCAGAATCCGCCTTTGGCGGCATCATCGCCGTCAACGGCGAGTTGGACGAAGCTACCGCCCTGGCCATCGCCGAGCGCCAGTTTGTCGAGGTCATCATAGCCCCCGGGATCGCTGCTGGCGCCCGCGCGGCCCTTGCCGCCAAGAAGAACGTGCGGCTGTTGGCGTGTGGCCCCTGGTCCCGTGAAAGCCCCAAGCGTCTCGATTTCAAACGCGTCCACGGCGGCCTCCTGGTCCAGGAGGCGGACCTGGATCTCTATGCGGGCCTGACCACCGTCACCCAGCGCGCGCCCAGCGAGCTGGAGATGACGGACCTCATCTTTACTTGGCGCGTGGCCAAATTCGTCAAGTCCAACGCTATCGTCTATGGCCGCGACGGCATGACCATCGGTGTCGGCGCCGGCCAGATGAGCCGCGTCAACTCGGCCCGCATCGCTGCCATCAAGGCCGAGCAGGCGGGGCTGGCGGTCAGAGGCGCGGTCATGGCCTCCGACGCCTTCTTTCCTTTCCGGGACGGCATCGATCAGGCAGCGGCGGCGGGTATTACCGCCGTTATCCAGCCTGGCGGCTCCATGCGCGACCAGGAGACCATCGCCGCTGCCGACGAGCACGGCATGGCCATGATCTTCACGGGTATGCGGCACTTCCGGCATTGAGGATCCACCCCACCGCTATCCTCGAGGATGGGGCGGAGGTTCATGGATCCGCCCTTATTGGCCCCTACGCCATTGTCGAGGCCGGGGCCTGCGTCGGCCCGGACTGTGTCATCGAGAGTCATGCGCGAATCTATAGCGGGACCCGCTTGGGCCAGGGTAACCGCGTCTGCCACGGCGCTACCCTGGGCTCGGCCGCCCAGGATCTGAGCTACCGCCCGGAGAAGGCCAAGCCTCTGATCATCGGTGACTTCAACCATTTCCGCGAGTGTGTGAACGTCAGCCAGGGTATCAAAACCGCTCAGGGCACCCGAATTGGCAGCCATAACTATTTCATGGCCTTTAGCCATGTGGGCCATGACTGCCTGGTTGGCGACCACAACATCCTCGCCAACACGGCGACCCTGGCCGGACATGTGGAGCTGGAACATCACGTTTTCCTCTCGGGTCAGGTGGCGGTGCACCAGTTCTGCCGCATCGGCGCCTACGCCATGGTCGCCGGGGTCAGCGGCGTGCCGCAGGACGTGCCGCCCTTTGTCACCGCCGACGGCCACCGCGCCCACATCATCGGGCTCAACGCGGTGGGGCTCAGGCGCAACGGCTTCACCCAGACCCAGCGTAACCTCATCAAGGCGGTCTATCGCCTGCTCTTTCGCACAGGTCTGCCCTTGAAGGAGGCCTTAGGGAGGGCGGAGGGCGATTACCCGGCCCCCGAGACCAATCAGATCATCGCCTTCATCCGCGCCAGCCAGAGAGGTGTCATCACCTTCACCTGAAAGCTTCGCCCCTCGCCGCCAGCCGCGGGTGGCCATCCGTACGGGAGAGTCCCTGTCATGAATATCCTGATCATCGGCGGCGGTGGCCGCGAGCATGCCCTTGCCTGGAAGGCGGCCCAGTCGCCCCGGATCGGTACCGTCTTCGTTGCCCCCGGCAATGGCGGTACCGCCCAGGAGCCGGGCGTCCAGAATCTCGACATCGCCGCCGACGACCTGGATGCCCTGGTCGCCTTCGCCAGCGCCCAGGCCATCGACCTCACTATCGTCGGTCCCGAAGCCCCCCTGGTGGCGGGCTTGGTGGACCGCTTCCAGGCGGCGGGACTGCCCTGCTTCGGCCCCACCCAAGGGGCGGCCCAATTGGAAGGCTCCAAGTCTTTCACCAAGGACTTCCTCCAGCGTCACGGCATACCCACGGCGGCCTACGGTAGTTTCAGCGAGCTCGAACCCGCCCTGGCCTATCTGCGCCAGGTAGGTGCCCCCATCGTCGTCAAGGCCGATGGGCTCGCCGCGGGCAAGGGTGTCATCCTGGCCCAGGACCTCCCCACCGCCGAGGCCGCCGTTCGCGACATGCTGGCCGGAGGCCGCTTTGGCAGCGCCGGCAACCGGGTCGTCATCGAGGAATTCCTGGAGGGAGAGGAGGTCAGCTTCATCGCCATGGTCAGCCAGGGCCAGATCCTGCCCATGGCCAGCTCCCAGGACCATAAAGCCCGGGACGACGGCGATCTGGGCCCCAACACGGGCGGCATGGGGGCCTATTCCCCGGCCCCGGTGGTTACCCCCGCCCTGCACGAGCGCATCATGGCCGAGGTGATGCACCCGACCGTGGCGGGTATGGCGGCGGAGGGCCTACCCTATAGCGGCTTTCTCTATGCCGGTCTCATGATCGCCGCCGACGGCACACCCAAGGTGCTGGAGTACAATTGCCGTTTCGGTGACCCAGAAACCCAACCGATCCTGATGCGACTAAGATCCGACCTGGTCGAACTTTGTCTGGCCGCCCTGGATGGGCGCCTCGGGGAGATACAGGTGGAATGGGATCCCCGCGCCGCCCTAGGCGTGGTCATGGCCGCAGGCGGCTATCCGGATACTTACGAAAAAGGGCATCTTATCCTCGGGCTGGAAGCGGCGGCACAGATTGCGGATACTAAGGTCTTCCACGCCGGCACTGTCCTGAAGGCTGGCCAGACGATTACCCAAGGCGGGCGCGTCTTGTGCGTCACCGCCTTGGGCGAGACCGTCGGCGCCGCACAGACCCGTGCCTACCAGGCTATTGATCAGATACATTGGCAAGATTGCTTTTGCCGGCGTGATATCGGACATAGGGCCATCGCGCGCGAACGGGGATAATCGGTGTATCGTGCCGGTGTGCGGGGCGATCCCGCCCGAAATCCTCTCCCCTGGGGACATGAAACCGACACGAATCGCCCTACAGATAATTTTTTAATTTACTCAGTGACATATTCAAATGAGGACGCCTGCTTGGCGGCTAACCTTTCGCTTGGCCCTTATGGCCTACCTGGCCATCATCTCCTTCCTGGCCTTCGCGCCCTTGGCATCGACCCCCGGCACGGGTTATCCTATCTTTGTCACCGCCCCCAAAAGCTTCTCATGTTTTCAATGGGTTGCGATTTTCAGATGGCGATATTGGTCACTACATTTGTGAGAACTCAGCGCTGGGATCGATGAGGGTCTTCTCGGT
>WBZT01001831.1_pt1 | contig 15291 bp, 14 predicted proteins | sample 5204241 | NCBI WGS metagenome assembly WBZT01 (sample SAMN12344358, study PRJNA552823) | activated sludge metagenome | biome: Activated sludge suspended growth; feature: Nitrification reactor; material: Wastewater; isolation source: activated sludge from nitrification reactor of wastewater... | reverse complement strand
CATGGAGACAGAATGGGCCTCGGGCACCTCCGCAAGTGGGCCTGGCTGACATTCATTGCTAATCAGGAGCACTTACTTATATGCCCGCGCTCTAACATGAATTTTCGACCGCCCTTACGAGAAATCAAGCACTTAGACGAGGGTCGAGGTCTGCCGGTTGCCGATACGCAGAGTTTCTTGCGGGGCGAATCTTGCAAGAGGCTCTTATTTCAACCTTCAAATGGAGATTTGCGATGGCTCTCAAGAACTTGGGGATGGGCGCAGTACTCGCGCTGGTGGCAGCGACGGCGAGTGCCAGTGTCGTAACCTTTGAACAACCGATCACCACCACCGCCAGCGGCTTCACAACGCAAGGCTACGACTTCGACGTCCAGACCAACCACTACCACCTCGAAGGTGGCAGCCGTTTCGGCACCGACAGCGCCACGACCTCGCTGATCATCGATGACTACTTGGGCGACAACAGCCTGACGCTGAAGAGCATCGGCGGCGGCTTCTTCAACCTGAACGCTTTCGACATCGTTTCGGCCAGCGCTGACTTCGGCAGCACCACGGTCCAAATCCTAGGCGCACTGGCCGGCGGCGGCTCGGTCAGCCTCACCTATACCGATCCGGATCTGAACACCTTCGAAACCGTGCTCCTGGGCTGGACCAACTTGGCCTCCGTGACCTTCAACGGCATCGGCAATAGCGGTGCCGGGCTGAATTTCTTCCGCCTCGACAACGTCGATGTCGGCGCCGCAGTTCCGGAACCCGTCAGCGCTGCGCTGCTGGGCCTGGGCTTGGCCGGCATCGGCCTGTCGCGCAAGCGCAGCGCCACGCGCGCCGTCTAAAGCAGGACATCACATCGGTACCGCCCCCGTGTGATCGGTCACGAGTCGCACGAGTCGGGGTCAAGTCTTGACTCTTGCCGCCGGTTAGCTTGTAGTGGCTAAAAGAGTCGGGGTCAAAGAGTCGGGGTCAAGTCTTGACTCTTGCCACTGGTTAGCTTGTAGTGGCTAAAGTCACGACCCGACTCCGACCGCTCGTGGTAAGTCGCGGAGATCTGGGACAGGGTAAGCGCAACCAGCAAGCCTTGGCGCGGAGATTGCTGTATCTGCCGCATGTAGCTATCCTGGGCCGGTGCCCAGACGCTACCGCACTGGATTCCGGCCTGCGCCGGAATGACGAGGTTCGGACGGCCCGTGCTTTCACGCCAAACCCCGCTATAGGGATGGCTGGTGATTCAATCAGTGGTTCGTTCGATCGGCAACCAATCTGGCCCAATCACTTCCGCGACGACCCAGGGGCATTCGTCCGGAAAGGTATCCACACCGGTTTCCGAGATCGCTTGAGAAACCGCATCTGCCCATACGTCGGACCACCACCGCACATCGTTGAGTTTGTCTGACAGGCTGGGGGTTTCTTCGAGCCGGAGCAGAACGCGCTTGCGCTGCTCCTTGATCGTCCGTACCCGACTGCTTCCGCGTCGATCTGGCTGGTATTGCCACTTGAGCAGGTGGGCCAAGAGGACGGCCATACGGTTTGCCAGCTCGCGCTGTTCGCTCTTGCCCACGTCCTCACTTTCTTCCGCGATGTGCTCGAGGTCGAGCAGATCAAAGCGACCGGCACGAATCAACCGGGCCTGTTCGTTGGCCCACGCCATCACATCCGTCTCGTATCTTGTGCTCACTCCACCCTCCTGTGGCAAGAGTCTTGTCGCGGCATCATCCCCAACGAACTGTGACAGCAACTTCCATACGGCTGGGCGACAAGTCGATGTCCGGTATGCCCGTCCTCACGCCACACGAAACACAAGCGCCATTGCTGATTGACGCGAATGCTGTGCCGGGCCTTGCGATCATTCTTCAGCGCTTCGAGTCGATTACCGGGTGGAACTCCCAGGCTGGCCAGCTCGCTTGCCTCCCGCCTTCAACAGGACCCACAGCGCGCCATCGCCGCCGTCGCTGGGCGGCGCGTGACAGAAGGCGAGAACGTCCTGGCAGCGACTCAACCAGGCCTTGACCAGCTGCCGCAGAACCCCTTCCCGTCCCGGCGAGCCGTGGCCGCGGCCGTGCACGATGCGCAGACAGCGCTTGTCGGCAGCCCGCGCCTGCGCGACGAACAGTGACACCCGCGCATGTGCCTCGTGGCGGTTCATGCCGTGCAGATCGAGATGATCCTGGATGCTCCAGCGACCCCGACGCAGATCGCGCAGCAGGGTACGCGGCAGCCCGCTGCGCAGGAACGAGTCGGCACCGCCCAGGTCGAGCCAGTCATCGATGGCCAACGGTCCATGCAGCAGCTCACCGACCACGGCGGCTTCGTCGCGTTCGCGCTGCTGCGGTCGCGGACTCGGCTTGGGCACTTCGACGATGACCCGATCGCACCTGCGCAAGGGAATCGCGCCGTCAACCGCGGCGCGAAAGGCGGCCAGATCCTCCGCAGTGGGTTGGTGTCGCCGAGTCATGGCTGGCAGCGATCCTCTTCCTCTCCCCGGGAAGGTCCCGATGCGCACGTCCCTGACAGCGCGCAGGCGTCAGCCGGTCAGCCCGAGGCTGTCGAGGTAGCGCTCGGCATCGAGCGCCGCCATGCAGCCGCTGGCAGCCGAAGTGCAGGCCTGGCGATAGATGTGATCCTGCACATCGCCGGCGGCAAAGACGCCGGCGATCGAGGTCGCCGTGAAATTGCCCTGCTGGCCGCACCGGGTCAGCAGGTAGCCACCGTCCATCGCCAGCTGGCCGACGAACAGCTCGGTGTTCGGCTTGTGCCCGATGGCGATGAAGACGCCCATCACCGCCAGGTCTTCGGTCGTGTCGGTGAGCCTGTTGCGCAGGCGGACGCCGGTCACCCCGGATTGGTCGCCGAGCACCTCGTCGAGCGTGCAGTTCCAGCGGATCGTCACCTTGCCGGCTCGCTCCTTGGCGAACAGCTTGTCGTGCAGGATTTTCTCGCCGCGCAGCCTGTCGCGTCGATGCACCAGGGTCACGTGGCTGGCGATGTTCGCCAGGTACAGCGCCTCCTCGACCGCGGTATTGCCGCCGCCGATCACCGCGACCGGCTGGTCGCGATAGAAGAAGCCGTCGCAGGTGGCGCAGGCGGACACGCCACGGCCGGCAAACTCCTCTTCGGAAGGCAGCCCCAGATACTGGGCCGAGGCGCCGGTCGCGATGATCAGCGCGTCGCAGGTGTAGGTGCCGGAATCGCCGATCAGCGTGAACGGCTTCTCGGTCAGGCGCGCCGTATGAATCTGGTCGAAAATGATTTCCGTTGCGAATCGACGCGCATGTTCCTCGAAGCGCTGCATCAGCTCCGGCCCCTGCACGCCCTGGGCGTCGGCCGGCCAGTTGTCGACGTCGGTCGTGGTCATCAATTGGCCTCCCTGGGCGATGCCGGTGACCAATACCGGCTTCAGATTGGCACGCGCCGCATATACCGCCGCAGTGTAGCCGGCAGGTCCGGATCCGAGGATCAACAGGCGGCAGTGACGGGTCGCTTCGCTCATTTGGATTCGCTCCGGTATTGGATCAGGGAAAAATTATAACCGGCAACGCTGGCCGCCTCGCGGTCGAGTTCGTCTCCGGATTTCTTCGCAAAGCTGCAAAGTGCCTTATAATCGCGGCGCAAGCCCTTGATAGAAATCACTTCAATTGATGAAAGAATGGTCTATGAACATGGAGGTCGAACAACCCCGCAGAGGACCCAGCCTGACTTTGCTGCACAGCATCCCGATCTTTGCCGGCGTTCCCGACGTACAGCTCGAGCAGATCGCCAAAGTCGCCTTTCGTCGCCGGGTGCCACGACAGACGACCATCGTGCGCGCCGGAGACAGTACCGACTCGCTCTACGTACTGATCAGCGGCGGCGCCAAGGTGCTCAACAGCGACGAAGAAGGGAGGGAGGTCATTCTGACACTGCTCGGCCCCGGCGAGTTCTTCGGTGAGATGGGTTTGATCGACGGCAGCCCGCGTTCCGCCGACGTGATGGCGACCGAAGCCTGCGAACTGCTGGTGATCACCAAGAACGACTTCAAGCGCTGTCTGGCCGAGAATTTCGACCTCTGCCTGAACATCATGAAGAGCTTGGTGCAGCGCCTGCGCGAAGCGGACCGCAACATCGAGAGCCTGGCACTGCTCGACGTCTATGGTCGGGTCGCCAAACTGCTGATCGACTTCTCGGAAGACGAACGTGGTGTGCGCGTGATCAAGCGCCGGCTGACCAAGCAGGACATCGCCAAGATGATCGGTGCTTCGCGCGAAATGGTCAGCCGGGTGATGAAGGATCTCGAGAATCGCGGCTACTTCCGCGTCGATGAAGGCCGCATCGTCATTCTCGAAAAGCGCCTGCCGTCGCCGGACGCTCCCACGCATCGACCCTGACCTGCACAAGATCGGCGGCAACCCATGGCCCTGCTGACCAAACTTGCCGGCCGGATGGCGTACCCGGCGAGAACACCGAGTCCGCTGCCGGAGAAGATCGCGGCCTTGCTGCAGGAGTCGCGCTGGCTCGTCCTGATCGTCGTCGCCAGCTTCATCGCGCTCTCCCTGTGGGGATACGATCGCTCCGATCCCGGTTGGTCGCACGCGGTTTACAAGGCGACACTGCACAACCCGGCTGGCCGTAGCGGCGCCTGGCTGGCCGATCTGCTGCTCTACGTTTTCGGCTTGTCTGCGTGGTGGTCCGTCGCTCTGCTGCTGGTCTTCGTCTGGTGGGGTTATCGGCGCCTCGACGGCCAGCGGCCGACCGATCGGCGACCGCTGTACATAGCGCTGGCCGGCTTTCTCGTCCTGATCGTCGCCAGCAGCGGGCTCGAAAACCTGCGCTTCTACAGCCTCCGGGCGACGCTTCCGGTCGGACCCGGCGGTGTCATCGGGATCGAACTCGGCACTCTTGCCGTGCGCTATCTCGGCTACACGGGCGCGACGCTGACGCTCGTTTCGCTGCTGATGCTCGGCTGGAGCATCTTTTCCGGAATGTCCTGGATCACTGCCGCCGAACGCGTAGGCGCCGTCTTCGAGGCGCTGGTCGTCGGCGTGCGCACCCTCTTCGAGCGCTGGCAGGACCGGCGCATCGGCCGCGAAGTGGCGCGCGAGCGCGAGGCGGTGGTCGAGGGCGAGAAGAAGCGCGGCGAAACGCACGCAGCAGGTCCTGTCGAAAGGCCGGAAGTCCGCTCGCGTCCGGCGAAGGCCGGCGTGCGCGCGAAAGAACCGAGCCTGCACGACGAGCCCATCACCCTGCCGGCGGCAACTACCGAGGCGGACGAGCGCGGCGAAGAGCCCAGGCTCGCCGACGAACCGGCTGACCTCGCCGACGGCACGCCGCCCGAACCTGCGCCGGACGCGAACGTCGAAGCGGCGATCCCGCCGCGGCTGCCGGCAAAAGTCGAAAAGCGGATCGAACGCGAGCGGCAGCCGCCGCTATTCCCGGAGGCAGTCGAAGGCGGCATGCTGCCGCCGCTCCACCTGCTTGAACCCGCGCCCATGCAGAATACCCGCGTCAGCGCCGAAACCGTCGAATACACTTCGAGACTGATCGAACGCAAACTCGCCGACTTCGGCGTGCAGGTAGCCGTCACCGCTGCCTACCCCGGCCCGGTGATCACTCGCTACGAGATCGAACCGGCAGTCGGCGTCAAGGGAGCGCAGATTCTCAATCTGGCGAAGGACCTGGCGCGCTCGCTGTCGCTCATTTCGGTACGCGTCGTGGAAACGGTTCCCGGCAAATCGTCGATGGCACTCGAACTGCCCAATCCCAAGCGGCAGACGGTTCGCCTGCTCGAGATCATCTCCAGCGCCGAATACCATGACATGAACTCGCCGCTGACGATGACCCTCGGCAAGGACATCGGCGGCCAGCCGTTGGTCGTCGACCTGGCCAGGATGCCGCATCTGCTGGTCGCTGGAACGACCGGTTCGGGCAAGTCGGTCGGGATCAACGCGATGATCCTGTCGCTGCTCTACAAGGCCGGACCCGACCAGGTGCGGCTGATCCTGGTCGATCCGAAAATGCTCGAACTGTCGATCTACGAGGGCATCCCGCACCTGCTCGCACCGGTGGTGGTCGACATGAAGCAGGCTGCCAACGCGCTCAACTGGTGTGTCGGCGAAATGGAGAAGCGTTACAAGCTGATGTCAGCGATGGGTGTGCGCAATATCGGCGGTCTCAACCAGCGCATTCGCGACGCCGCGAAGAGCGGTGAAAGGATTCCCAATCCCGTATCGCTCACTCCCGACACGCCGGAACCCCTGTCCACCATGCCCTTCATCGTCGTCATCATCGACGAACTCGCCGACCTGATGATGGTTGCCGGCAAGACCGTCGAGCAGTTGATCGCCCGCCTGGCACAAAAGGCGCGCGCTTCCGGCATTCACCTGATCCTGGCGACGCAGCGACCATCGGTGGACGTGATTACCGGACTGATCAAGGCCAACATCCCGACGCGCATTTCCTTCCAGGTATCGTCGAAAATCGATTCGCGCACCATTCTCGACCAGATGGGCGCGGAAACGCTGCTCGGCCAGGGAGACATGCTCTATCTGGCGCCGGGCACCGGCTATCCGACCCGCGTGCATGGCGCCTTTGTCGCCGACGATGAAGTGCATCGCGTCGTCGACTACCTCAAGAAGACGGGTGCGCCGGATTACGTCGATGGCGTCCTGACCGGCGCCGGCGCCGACGACGATGGCGAAGGTGCCGGCGAAAACGGCGGCGCCGATAGCGACGGCGAGGCCGATCCGGTCTATGACCAGGCAGTCGAAGTCGTGTTGAAAAACCGGCGGGCGTCGATCTCGCTGGTGCAGCGTCACTTGCGAATCGGTTACAACCGATCCGCACGCCTGATCGAAGCAATGGAAAAAGCCGGCCTGGTCTCCGCCATGGACGCCCGCGGCGGCCGCGAGGTCCTTGCTCGGCGGGAAGAAGAATGATCCGGCGCAGCGTTCTCGCAGTGGTCTGTCTGCTCGCCGCCGCTCTGGCGCGCGCAGACGCGATCGACCAGCTGCACCGCTTCCTCGAATCGACGCGGACCTTGCGCGCCGATTTCACGCAGACGGTGGTGGGCAGGAGCGGGCGCCAGCCGCAAATTTCGAGCGGCGTGATGATGTTCTCCCGCCCGGGAAAATTCCGCTGGCAGATCGAGAAGCCGTATTCGCAGTTGCTGGTGGGCGACGGCGAGAAAGTCTGGATCCACGACCCCGATCTGCGTCAGGTCACGGTCAAGCAGGCGGGAGCAGCGCTCGGCGGAACCCCTGCGTCGCTGCTCGCTGGCGACACCGTGATCGAGAAGAACTTCACGCTGCGTGAGGCCGGCGAACGTGACGGGCTGGAGTGGATCGAAGCGATTCCCAAGGCGCAGGACAGCGGTTTCGACCGCGTCCGTATCGGCTTTGCCGGTGGCGAGTTGAGGGCGATGGAGTTGCTCGACAGCCTCGGCCAGAACACTTCGCTGCGCTTCGCGCATGTCGAACGGAACCCCCGCCTCGCGCCGTCGCTGTTCCGCTTCATCCCGCCGGCCAACGCCGACGTGATTGGCGAATGACCGGACGACGCCGCCGGTTTGCGACGCCGGTTTGCTTGACTTGCCGTTCGCGCACCGTATAATGCGCACTTCCCTGAAGTCGCATGCACCCTTGACTTCACGGCAGGCGCGTAGCTCAGCTGGTTAGAGCACCACCTTGACATGGTGGGGGTCGTTGGTTCGAGTCCAATCGCGCCTACCACGAAACCATCCCAGGCATCGGTTTCCGTGGTCTAAAATCCCTCGAGGACAACTGATTCTGCCACACTGGCAGCTCGTGGCTTCGCTGCTCGCGAGGCGGCGGGCTCCCCTCTCCCTCTTCTTGAACCGCCGCGTCCGGTAACTCCGCCGGCCCCCGTTTTTTTGCTACCATCCCCTTGGCACGACAAGCGCTATCAGGCAGCGCGGAAGCGCAGCGAGGACGCGCGCGAAACAGGGTACTGATCGCCGGGGAGACGGAAAGTGAATCTGACGGTATGGGTCGATGTCGCGATCGGGCTGAGCCTGGTCTATCTTGGCGCCAGCCTCTTCGTGACGGTGATCAACGAGTACGTGGCCCAACTGTGGAATCTCCGCGGCAAGCAGCTCTGCGACTCGCTCAAGGAACTGATCGCCGACGCCGATGTCCGCGAGCTTCTCAAACACAGTCCGGCGCTGAAGCCCTTTTTCGATGCACAGGCGGGCCGGGCTCCGTCCTACATCGATCCCAATATTCTCGCGCACCTGCTGGTCGGTGGCCTGGCGATCGGTTCGACGGCCGGCGACACCTGTCGGCGTGCATCCGACACGATCGACAAATTGCCGGACAGCGCGCTGAAAAAGCAACTCCAGGCGCTGGTAGCAACCGCGGGGAGCAGCACCGACGCGCTGGTGACCGCGGTGGGCGAGTGGGCCGACCGCTCGCTCACCGTACTTGGCGGTAAGTACAAGCGTTACCTGCAAACGATCAGTTTCTGGATCGGCCTTGCCGTCGCGATCGGGCTGAACATCGACACGATCACCCTGACCGAGCAACTCTATCGCGACCGGGATACCCGCGACGCAACCGTCTCCCTCGGCGTGCAGATCACCGAGAGCACGTCGCAGAAGACCTTCAATCATTGCCTCTCGCTGACGCCCCAGCAACGCAAGGCGGACACCGCCTGCGCCCCGTTGACCGGTCTCGTCGACGCTGTGCAGGGCCGCAACGATTCGCTCGGCAAACTCCCGATCGGCTGGTCGGAGAGGCCGGACGACAAGGAATCGTCGCCCGCCTCGTGGCTGCCGCCGGCCGTCTGGCGCTGGGGAAGTCGCGGGCTCGGCTGGGTGCTGACCGCTTTGGCCATTTCGCTCGGTGCGCCGTTCTGGTTCGACCTGCTCAACAAGGTCGTGAACCTACGCCACGGCATGGGCAAGCCGGAAGCGGCGAAGAAACCGGAAGCCGACCGGCCGGCAAGCAGCGCAAGCTGACCGGCGGCGCGCCGGTGGCCGCATGTCGCCGGCGCTCAGCCGGAACGCACAGCGGCAGCGAGCATTTCGCGCGTCACTGCCTCGGCCACGCGAATGCCGTCGACGGCTGCCGAGAGAATCCCGCCGGCGTAGCCGGCGCCTTCCCCGGCCGGATACAGACCCCTGAGGTTGACGCTCTGGCAGTCGTCGCCACGCGTGATGCGCACGGGGGACGAGGTACGCGTCTCGACCCCCGTGAGCATCGCGTCGGGCATCGCGAAACCACGAATCTGGCGATCAAAGGCGGGCAGTGCCTCGCGAATCGCGGCGATCGCGTAGTCCGGCAAGGCACGGGCGAGATTGGTCAGGCGAACGCCCGGCTGATACGAAGGAAGCACCCGGCCGAGCCGGGTCGACGGCCGGTCGGCAAGGAAATCGCCGACCAGTTGTCCGGGTGCTTCGTAGGTTCCGCCACCGAGTTCGAAGGCGCGCGCCTCCAGTTGCCTTTGCAGCTCGACACCGGCCAGTGGTCCGCCAGGGTAATCGAGCGGCGTGATGCCGACGACGATGCCGGCGTTGGCGTTGCGTTCGTTGCGCGAATACTGGCTCATGCCGTTGGTCACCACTCGCTGCGGTTCGGAAGTCGCGGCCACCACGGTACCGCCGGGGCACATGCAGAAGCTGTACACCGAGCGCCCGTTGCGGCAATGGTGGACCAGCTTGTAATCGGCGGCACCGAGCAGCGGATTGCCGGCGTGCGGGCCGAAACGCGCCCGGTCGATCAGCGATTGCGGATGCTCGATGCGAAAGCCGATCGAAAACGGTTTCGCCTCCAGATGCACGCCGGCCCGGTGCAACATCTCGAAGGTGTCGCGCGCGCTGTGACCGAGCGCCAGGATCACCGCTTCGCCGCACAGCTCCTCGCCCGAGGCCAGGGTCACGCCGCGCACCCTGCCCCGTTCGATGTGCAGGCCGGTGACTCGCTGCTGGAAGCGCACTTCGCCGCCGAGCCGCTCGATCTCGTGGCGAATCTGTTCGACCATTCCGACCAGCCGGAACGTGCCGATATGCGGCTTGCCGACGTAGAGGATTTCGGCGGGAGCGCCGGCCTTGACGAACTCTTCCAGCACCTTGCGCCCGTAGTGCTTCGGGTCCCTGATCTGGCTGTACAGCTTGCCGTCGGAAAAAGTGCCGGCACCGCCTTCGCCAAACTGCACGTTCGACTCGGGGTCGAGCACCCTCTTCCGCCACAGGCCCCAGGTATCCTGCGTGCGCTCGCGCACCGCCTTGCCACGTTCGAGGACGATCGGCCGGAAACCGCTCTGCGCGAGAATCAGCGCCGCGAAAATCCCGGCCGGACCAAAACCGACGACGATCGGCCGGGTCGCGAGCTGCGCCGGGGCCCGGCCGACGAAACGGTAACGCATGTCGGGCGTCGCCTGCAGTTGCGGGTCGTTGGCGAATCTTTCGAGCAGCGCGGCCTCGTCGGCAAGCGCCACATCGACACTGTAGATGAAGCTCGGGGCGCCGGTCCGCCGTGCATCGCAACTGCGCCGGAAAACCGTGATCTCGCCGACCGCCTCCTCGGCGATTCCGAGGCGGGCGGCGACCGCGCCGGCAAGCGCGGCCGGCGGATGATCGATCGGAAGACGGATTTCGCTGACGCGCAGCATGCTCTTTCCCGAAATGCCCGAGCCCGACGCTCAGAGCTTGTGAATAAATCTACTGTGCGGCCAATCTGCTTCGTTGCTCACTCGCTCACTCCACGGCCGGCTTTGCACAGCCGGCCGGCTCCGGCGGCGCGCAGCAGGCTGCGCGAAACCCCGCCTACGCCCTCGCCTATCCACTTGATATGTCTCGTCGTTCGCTCCGGGAGGGAAAGGAGGGGCCCCTCCCCCTCTTTCGCGCCTTGCATCTCGGCCTGCTCGCGACGATTTCTTCACAAGCTCAGGCCTGCTGCCCGTAGCCGGCGAATTTTTCGAGTACCGCAGCCATCTCGGTTGCATCGAGCAGCACCGGCTGGCCGAGCTGACAGGCACGCCAGTATTGTTCGCAAAGCGCCTCGAGTTCGACCGCGAGATCGAGCGCCTGCGACAGATCGTCGCCGACCACCAGCATGCCGTGATTGGCGAGCAGGCAGGCACGACGCTTGTCGATCGCCCGCAGGATGCGGTCCGACAAGGCCTGTGTGCCGAAGGTGGCGTAGCCGGCGCAACGCACCCGATCCCCGCCGAAGCGCGCGATCATGTAGTGGAAGGGCGGAATGTCGCGGCGCAGGCAGGCAAGACTGGTGGCGAACGGCGAATGGGCATGCAGGATCGCGCCGGCATCCGCACGGGCCACGTACAGATCGCGATGAAAACGCCATTCCGACGACGGCTTGCGGCGCCCGGTGCAAGTTCCGTCAAGACGCATGCGCACGATGTCTTCCGGTTCGAGCGTGTCGTAGGCCATGCCGGTTGGCGTGATCAGGAAAGCGGAGCAAGCCTCGTCGCTCTCGTCGCCCGCGCGCACGCTGACATTGCCGGCAGTGCCGCGGTTCAGTCCGAGCACGCTCATTCGGCGGGCGCTGTCGATCAACTGTTGGCGCAACTCAGTCATATTCCTCCTCCGGATAGAGCGATCGCAATCCGGCGGTGCTCGCCACGCAGCTGCCGCGCTCGGTGATCAGCGCGCTGACCAGGCTCGCCGGAGTCACGTCGAAAGCCGGGTTGGCCACTGCCTCGTCGGCCGGCAGTTGCCGGAGCTGAGCGGCAACGCTGCTCGCATCGCGGCCGTATACCAGGCGCAGTTCGTCCGCCGCGCGCTCCTCGATCGGGATCGCCGCACCATTCGGGCAGGCGAAATCGATCGTCGAACGCGGCGCGGCGACATAGAAAGGGATCGCCGCCGCCCGCGCCGCCAGCGCCTTGAGGTAGGTGCCGATCTTGTTGGCGACGTCGCCGTTGGCCGCCACGCGATCGGCACCGACGAGCACGGCGTCGATGCCGCCACGTGCCAGCAACAGTCCGGCAGCGTTGTCGGCGATCAGGGTGTGCGGCACGCCGTGCTGGCGAAGCTCCCAGGCGGTAAGCAACCCCTGATTGCGCGGACGCGTTTCGGACACCCAGACATGCACACCGATTCCCTGGTCGACCGCGGCATACACCGGTGCCAGCGCCGTACCGTGGTCTACGGTCGCCAGCCACCCGGCGTTGCAGTGGGTCATGAGGTCGAGCCGGGAGCGATCGCGGGCAGTGGCGAGCAGCACCTGCAACCCGTGCTCGCCAATCCGGCGACACTGTTCGGCATCCTCTTCGGCAATCCGCCCGGCTTCGTGCCACGCCGCATCGGCACGTGCCGACGGCGGCAGCGGGCGCAGACAGGCCTGCATGCGCAGCAGCGCCCAATGCAGGTTGACCGCCGTTGGCCGGGTTCCCGCCAAGGCGCGCACCGCCTCCTGCAGCAGAGCGTCGTCGGCGCTCCGGGCAAGCGCCAAGGCCAGCCCGTACGCGGCCGTGACACCGATCAGCGGCGCCCCGCGCACCTGCATGCTGCAAATCGCCCGCACGGCGTCATCGAGACTCGTCAGCCGCACGACACGATACGCGTGCGGCAGCGCGGTCTGGTCGATGATTTCGACGGCGCGCGCGCCGCCCACTGGCCAGATTGTCCGCGTTGGCTTGCCATGGACCTTCATGGACGCCATTCTAGCAGCCGCCTGCTGCCTGCCGACGATCGATCGTCCGCGCAACCGCCACACGCACCAAGTTCGTGCCGACGACGCCCCCAGGCATGGCAAGTCCCTTACAATACCGGTTGCAAAGATGGGCAGGTGTGAAGAAGAAAGCGGAGAAGGCGGCGCTGGTCGCTGCCGCCAGAATCCGCGCTCCGTACCTGCACAAGAACGGGGAGAACGCCGGTTGCCAGGCACCCTGCCTGGTTGCGTGAGGCTGCGTCGATCGGCTGTCGAGTGGTTTCATCAACAAGAGAGGAGCAAACATGTCTTATTCGGCCTTCGTTCAGGCCCGCGATTTCCTGCTGGCTCACCGCACCGACTACGAGACCGCCTATCGCGATTTTCAGTGGCCGCAGCTCGACGAATTCAACTGGGCGCTGGATTATTTCGACGTGATGGCTGCGGGCAACGACCGCCCGGCGTTGTGGGTGGTCAACGAGGACGGCTCGGAGCAGAAGATGTCGTATTCCGAAATGTCGAAGCGCTCGAACCAGGTCGCCGACTGGCTGCGCGCGCAAGGCGTCCGACGCGGCGACCGGATCCTGATGATGCTCGGCAACGAGGTGCCGCTGTGGGACACCATGCTGGCCTCGATCAAGCTCGGCGCCGTACTCTCGCCAGCCACCACCCTGCTCGCTCCCGACGATCTGCGCGACCGTATCGATCGTGGGCAGATCCGGCATGTGATCATCGGCCATGTGCACGCGGACAAGTTCAGCGGCATCCCCGGCAGCTACACGCGGATTACCGTCGGCGGCGCCGTCGAAGGCTGGCAGCAGCTCGAGCAGGCGTACGCCGGGTCGAGCGAGTTCGCCCCCGACGGCCCGACCAAGGCGACCGATCCGCAACTGCTGTACTTCACTTCCGGCACCACTTCGAAGCCGAAACTGGTGCTGCACAGCCAGCAGAGCTATCCGGTCGGCCATCTGTCGACCATGTACTGGCTCGGCCTGAAGCCGGGCGACGTGCATTGGAACATCAGCTCGGCGGGCTGGGCGAAGCATGCCTGGAGCTGCTTCTTCGCTCCCTGGAACGCCGGCGCGACGATCTTCATCTTCAACTACGCCCGATTCACCGCTTCGGCAATCCTCGAAACGCTGGTCCGCTGTGCGGTGACCACGCTCTGCGCGCCGCCGACGGTCTGGCGGATGCTGATCCAGGAAGACCTGGGCAAGTACCCGGTCAAGGTACGCGAACTGATCGGAGCCGGCGAACCGCTGAACCCCGAAGTCATCGATCAGGTCCGGGACGCCTGGGGAATCACGCTGCGCGACGGATTCGGTCAGACGGAAACGACCGCGCAGATCGGCAATTCGCCCGGTCAGGTGGTCAAACTCGGGTCGATGGGGCGGCCAATGCCCGGCTATCAGGTACGCCTGGTCGATGTGGACGGACACGTCTCCGAAGAAGGCGAGATCTGCCTGACGCTGTCGCCGCGCCCGCTCGGACTGATGATTGCCTATGACGACGATCCGGAGAAGACCGCCGAAGTGATGCGCGACGGCTTCTACCACACGGGCGACACCGCCGCGATCGATGCCGATGGCTACATCACCTATGTCGGCCGTGCCGACGACGTGTTCAAGGCTTCCGACTATCGCATCAGCCCGTTCGAGCTGGAGAGCGTCCTGATCGAGCACGAGGCGGTTGCCGAAGCCGCCGTCGTGCCGAGTCCCGACCCCTTGCGCCTGGCCGTGCCCAAGGCCTTCCTCACCCTGCGCGTCGGTTATGAGCCCAGCCGCGAACTGGCACGCGACATCTTCGTCTTCCTGCGCAGCCGTCTCTCGCCGTACAAGCGGATTCGGCGTCTCGAATTCGGCGAACTGCCGAAGACGATTTCCGGCAAGATTCGCCGTGTCGAACTGCGCAAGGGCGAACAGACCCGGGCCGCTGCCGCACGCGGCGAAATGGAGTTCTACGAGGAGGACTTCGAGTTCTGAGCCCCGGATGAGCTGCGAACCCCGGCCCCGATCGCAGGGCTGGGGATTCGGATTCGTTTTGGTCATGCCGCCTGCGGGCGGCATGGCATTTCAACGAGCCACCGGGCGCAAGACCCTTCTCCACATCCCCTGTCCAAGGGCTGCACCCTTTATCACTGTCCTCTCGGGTAATGGACGGCAGGGTGAATTCGGATCCAGGGTCGCGAGTTCCGGCTCAACCTTCGGCCCGGGATGCCAGTGGCTGCTTTGTGGCAAGACACCCCAACTGTTGCTCTCGGCCACAAGCGGACCATCAGCACTTTCGGGCTGCGAACATTTAAGGAGCCGCTCCACTCCAAAACCTGCCGGACGGCCTAGTTCAGCAATTCGGCCAAAGCTGCCATCTAGTAGACGAGCCGCCGATGGCAGCTATACACAAAATTCCGGACACGCCCCCGTCACAGTTATGCGAACGGCTTTTCTCCGGTAGAGTTCGAAAAGCAGTATTTCAACCGGCAGCAGAGCGTCTACTGAAGCTGGGGCGATTCACCTTGCCACGACGGCGTATCTTGCTAACCCTCGGGAAGAGTCTTATGTGTCAGATTGGAGCTCTAAGGAAACTCTGATTAAGACGTATGCATGTCAACGGCCGGTCGGGGTGGGCGTTGAACGAGAAGTTGGTGACCACGACAGGCAGAGGATGAAGCAGATAACCTTCGCGACCCTGGCGG
>WBZT01001830.1_pt1 | contig 15301 bp, 8 predicted proteins | sample 5204241 | NCBI WGS metagenome assembly WBZT01 (sample SAMN12344358, study PRJNA552823) | activated sludge metagenome | biome: Activated sludge suspended growth; feature: Nitrification reactor; material: Wastewater; isolation source: activated sludge from nitrification reactor of wastewater treatment... | reverse complement strand
GCCCTCGGTTGCGGCCGGGGGCTTTCGCATGCGCTGGGTTTTGTTGCGAAGTTGCCCCCAGTGTCGCGTTGTCGTCACGACACGCCGAAGTTAGCGACGACAACGCAACAAAACCGGGTGCGGCGGCCCGTCCGCGTGGCCGCCATCGGCCCCATGTACACTCGTAGAGAACCGAAGACCGCCGGTCGACCCGTTCCCACGGACGTAATTCCTGCGCAGGTGAAGCTTTCGAGCCCAGGCCTGCGCGTTCGCGCTCCTGGGCTCTCGTCGTTCCGGCTCCCTGGAAGGACAATGCATGGCCCGGCCCGACAAATCCGCCGCCGTCAGCGAGATCGCGGACAAGTTCCGCTCATCCTCGGCCACTGTGCTGACCGAGTACCGCGGCCTCACCGTGGCTCAGCTCAAGGACCTGCGCGTGAGCCTCGGGGAGAGCACCACCTACGCGGTGGTCAAGAACACGCTGACCAGGATCGCGGCGAAGGAGGCCGGCGTCGACGGTCTCGACGATCTGCTGGTCGGTCCGAGCGCCATCGCGTTCGTCGACGGTGACCCGGTCGAGGCGGCGAAGGGCCTGCGCAAGTTCTCCAAGGACCACCCGGCGCTGGTCATCAAGGGCGGCTTCATGGACGGCAAACTGCTGTCCGCCGAGGAGATCGGCAAGCTCGCCGACCTCGAGAGCCGCGAGGTGCTGCTGTCCAAGCTGGCCGGGGCGATGAACGCCTCGCTGCAGACCGCCGTGTCGCTGTTCGCCGCGCCGCTGTCGCAGACCGCGCGGGTGGTCGAGGCGCTGCGCGCCAAGGTCGAGGAGCAGGGCCCGGCCTTCGCCGAGGACCCTGCAGCCGAAGCGCCTGCCGCTGAGGCTGAGGCCGAGGCTGCGGCCGACGAGCCCGCCGATGCCCCCGCCGATGCCCCCGCCGAGACCACCGAAGCCTGATCCCCACCCGAACTTCCGGCACCACCCCCGGAGCAACAAGAAAGGACGCCACCATGGCGAAGCTGTCCACCGAAGAGATGCTGGACGCATTCAAGGAGATGACCCTGCTCGAGCTCAGCGAGTTCGTCAAGCAGTTCGAGGAGACCTTCGGCGTGACCGCTGCCGCGCCGGTCGCGGTCGCCGCGGCTGCTCCGGCTGCCGGCGGTGCCGGTGGCGACGCCGCTGCTCCTGAGGAGAAGGACGAGTTCGACGTCATCCTCGAGGCTGCCGGCGACAAGAAGATCCAGGTCATCAAGGAGGTCCGCGCGCTGACCAGCCTCGGGCTGAAGGAGGCCAAGGACCTCGTCGAGGGTGCGCCCAAGCCCGTCCTCGAGAAGGTCAACAAGGAGGCCGCGGACAAGGCAAAGGAAGCCCTCGAGGGCGCCGGCGCCAGCGTTTCGGTCAAGTAGTTCTCTTCACGCGAGGCCGCCGCACCGGGTTTCCGGGCGGCGGCTTCGACGCGTCCGGGGCTTCGCCAGACCAGAAGCGACCGGTCATGCAGGAGGCGACAACTCCGAGATGCCGCAGTTTGCTGAACGTGTCGCCTCTGGAATTCGGGCGCCCCGCCAGACTTGACCTGGGCCCGCCGATGGTTCAGCATTGGTAGTTGGCCCCCCATATGTTGACTCCCCACCCCGTCAGATACCCTGGTGTTCTGCGCATGCCTTGTACCAACCGTTGGACCGTGTCCGGATGCCCTGCGTCCGCGGTGCGGCTGGCGGTGGTCTGAGCGTGCAGACATCATCAAAGCGAGCCACGGAAGGACTGACCCACTTGGCCGCCAGCGCTAACTCCAACGCCCCCATCCGCGTTTCTTTCGGCAAGATCCGTGAACCCCTAGCAGTTCCCGACATGCTCGACCTGCAGACCCAGTCCTTCGACTGGTTGCTGGGCAACGAGGCCTGGCAGCAGCGCGTGCAAGAGGCGGTCGACGCCGGGCAGACGGGTATCCCGATGACCAGCGGCCTCGAGGAGATCTTCGAGGAGATCAGCCCGATCGAGGACTTCAGCGGTCAGATGTCGCTGTCGTTCCGCGAGCACCGCTTCGAGGAGCCCAAGTACACCGAGGCGCAATGCCGGGAGAAGGACCTGACGTTCTCTCAGCCGCTGTTCGTCACTGCGGAGTTCTTCAACTCCGAGACCGGTGAGATCAAGTCCCAGACGGTGTTCATGGGCGACTTCCCGTTGATGACCGACAAGGGCACGTTCATCGTCAACGGCACCGAGCGGGTCGTGGTATCCCAGCTCGTGCGGTCCCCGGGCGTGTATTTCGAGCGCACCCCCGGCAAGGCTCTGGACAAGGACATCTACTCGGCCAAGATCATCCCCGGCCGCGGGTCCTGGCTGGAGTTCGAGATCGACAAGAAGGACATCGTCAACGTCAAGATCGACCGCAAGCGTAAGCAGCCGGTGACAGTCCTGCTGAAGGCGCTGGGTATGACCGCCGAGGACATTGCCGCGCGGTTCGGTCAGTACGAGTCGATGCAGGCGACGATGGAGAAGGACACCGTCGGCACTCAGGACGAGGCCTTCGTCGACATCTACCGCAAGCTGCGCCCGGGTGAGCCCGCCTCGATCGAGGCCGGTCGCAACCTGCTGGAGAACTTCTACTTCAACCCCAAGCGCTACGACATGGCCAAGGTCGGCCGGTACAAGGTGAACAAGAAGCTGGGCACCCACGAAGAGCCCGGCACCACCGTGCTGACCACCGAGGACATCGTGCGCACGGTGGAGTACTTGGTGGCCCTGCACGCGCTGCAGCCGACACTGGCCGATGGCACCCGGGTGGAGGTCGACGACATCGACCACTTCGGCAACCGCCGCCTGCGTACTGTTGGCGAACTGATCCAGGGCCAGATCCGGATGGGTCTGTCCCGCATGGAGCGCGTGGTACGTGAGCGGATGACCACCCAGGACGTCGAGGCGATCACGCCGCAGACCCTGATCAACATCCGCCCGGTCGTGGCCGCGCTCAAGGAGTTCTTCGGCACCTCGCAGTTGTCGCAGTTCCTCGACCAGACCAACCCGCTGGCGGGCCTGACGCACAAGCGGCGGCTGTCCGCGCTTGGTCCCGGTGGTCTGTCCCGGGAGCGGGCGGGCTTCGAGGTCCGCGACGTGCACCCGTCGCACTATGGCCGGATGTGCCCGATCGAGACCCCGGAAGGCCCGAACATCGGTCTGATCGGTTCGCTGTCGACGTTCGCCCGGGTCAACGCTTTCGGCTTCGTCGAGACCCCGTACCGCAAGGTCGTCAAGGGCCGGGTGACCGACCAGATCGATTACTTGACCGCTGATGAGGAGGACCTGCACGTCATCGCGCAGGCCAACGCCCCGATCGACGAGAAGGGCAACTTCACCGAGGACCGCGTGCTGGTCCGCCGCAAGGACGGCGAGGTCGACTACGTCGTGCCGGTCGAGGTGGACTACATGGACGTCTCGCCGCGCCAGATGGTGTCGGTCGGTACGGCCATGATCCCGTTCTTGGAGCACGACGACGCCAACCGCGCACTGATGGGTGCCAACATGCAGCGCCAGGCGGTTCCGCTGATGCGCAGCGAGGCTCCTCTGGTCGGCACCGGCACCGAGTTCCGGGCCGCGAAGGACGCCGCTGACGTCGTGGTCTGCCACACCTCGGGTGTGGTGTCCGCGGTGAGCGCCGACGCCATCGAGGTGACCCAGGACGACGGCCAGGTCTACACCTACCGGGTGCTGAAGTTCCGCCGCTCCAACCAGGGCACCTCGTACAACCAGAAGCCGATCGTGACGGTCGGTCAGAAGGTGGCCGCCGGAGACGTCATCGCCGATGGCCCGTGCACCGACCAGGGTGAGATGGCTTTGGGCCGCAACCTGCTCGTGGCATTCATGCCGTGGGAGGGTCACAACTACGAGGACGCGATCATCCTGTCCCAGCGTCTGGTGCAGGACGACGTGCTCACGAGCATCCACATCGAGGAGCACGAGGTCGACGCCCGCGACACGAAGCTCGGCCCCGAGGAGATCACCCGGGACATTCCGAACGTGCCCGAGGAGGTCCTGGCCGACCTCGACGAGCGCGGCATCGTGCGCATCGGCGCCGAAGTGGGACCCGGCGACATCCTGGTCGGCAAGGTCACGCCCAAGGGTGAGACCGAGCTGACCCCGGAGGAGCGGCTGGTCCGCGCCATCTTCGGTGAGAAGGCCCGCGAGGTGCGCGACACTTCGATGAAGGTCCCGCACGGTGAGAGCGGTGTGGTCATCGACGTGCGCGTCTTCGACCGCGAGGAGGACGACGAGCTGCCCGGTGGCGTCAACCAGCTGGTGCGGGTCTACGTCGCCCAGAAGCGCAAGATCACCCAGGGTGACAAGCTCGCCGGCCGGCACGGCAACAAGGGTGTGATCGCCAAGATCCTGCCCGTCGAGGACATGCCGTTCCTGGAGGACGGCACCCCGGTCGACATCGTGCTCAACCCGCTGGGTGTGCCCGGCCGTATGAACGTCGGCCAGGTGCTGGAGACCCACCTCGGGTGGGTGGCGCACCAGGGCTGGAATGTGATCGGCGACCCGGACTGGGCCAAGGATCTGCCCAAGGGTGCCCGGTCCGCTCCGCCCAACACGCGGGTCGCATCGCCGGTCTTCGACGGTGTCCGGGAGTCCGAGATCCGGGGTTTGCTGGACTCGACCCTGGTCGACGGGGACAGCGAGCGGCTGGTGAACAACGAGGCGAAGGCCCACCTGTTCGACGGCCGGACCGGTGAGCCGTTCCCGGAGGCCATCTCGGTGGGGTACGTCTACATCCTCAAGCTGCTGCACCTGGTGGACGACAAGATCCACGCCCGGTCCACCGGCCCGTACTCGATGATCACCCAGCAGCCGCTGGGCGGTAAGGCGCAGTTCGGCGGGCAGCGCTTCGGTGAGATGGAGGTGTGGGCACTCGAGGCGTACGGCGCCGCCTACGCCCTGCAGGAGCTGCTCACGATCAAGAGTGACGACGTGACCGGTCGCGTCAAGGTCTACGAGGCCATCGTCAAGGGCGACAACATCCCCGAGCCCGGCATCCCCGAGTCGTTCAAGGTGCTGGTCAAAGAGATGCAGTCGCTGTGCCTGAACGTCGAGGTGCTGGCCGGTGACGGCTCGGCGATCGACATGAAGGACTCCGACGACGAGTACTTCCGCGCCGCGGAGGAATTGGGGATCGACCTGTCCCGGCGGGAGCCGAGCAGCGTCGAAGAGGTCTGACAAAGACAAGCAACTAGTCCACTAAGTCAACAAGAACGAGACAGCAAAGGACCACCACGTGCTGGACGTGAACTTCTTCGACGAACTGCGCATCGGCCTGGCCACCGGCGACGACATCCGGGCCTGGTCGCACGGCGAGGTCAAGAAGCCCGAAACCATCAACTACCGCACGCTCAAGCCCGAGCGGGACGGCCTCTTCTGCGAGAAGATCTTCGGCCCGACCCGGGACTGGGAGTGCTACTGCGGGAAGTACAAGCGGGTCCGCTACAAGGGCATCATCTGTGAGCGCTGTGGCGTCGAGGTCACCCGCTCCAAGGTGCGCCGCGAGCGGATGGGCCACATCGAGCTGGCCGCCCCGGTCGCCCACATCTGGTACTTCAAGGGTGTTCCGAGCCGGCTGAGCCTGCTGCTGGACATCGCGCCGAAGGACCTGGACAAGGTCATCTACTTCGCGGCCTACATGGTCACCAGCGTCGACGAGGAAGGTCGTCACCGCGACCTGCCCTCGTTGGAAACCAAGATCGGCATGTCCAAGAAGCAGCTGGAGAACCGTCGCGACGACGAGATCAACCGCCGCCAGGCCAAGCTGGAGGAGGACCTCGCCACCCTCGAGGAGGCCGAGGCCAAGGCTGACGTCAAGAAGAAGACCCGCGACGCCGCCGAGCGCGAGATGACCCAGATCCGCAAGCGGTACGACAAGGAAATCGACCGCCTCGACGCGGTGTTCGAGCGGTTCCGCACCCTTAAGGTCCAGGACCTCGAGGGCGACGAGATGCTCTACCGCGAGATGCGCGACCGGTTCGGTAACTACTTCCAGGGCTTCATGGGCGCGCAGGCGATCCAGGAGCGGCTGCGCACGTTCGACCTCGAGGCCGAGGCCGAGAAGCTGCGCGAGATCGTGCGCACCGGCCGCAGCGCCAAGAAGGTGCGGGCCGTCAAGCGGCTGAAGGTGGTCAGTGCATTCCTGAACACCACCAACTCCCCGCTGGGCATGGTGCTGGACGCCGTTCCGGTCATCCCGCCGGACCTGCGCCCGATGGTGCAGCTGGACGGTGGCCGTTTCGCGACCTCCGATCTCAACGACCTGTACCGCCGCGTCATCAACCGCAACAACCGGTTGAAGCGTCTGCTGGACCTCGGTGCCCCCGAGATCATCGTGAACAACGAGAAGCGCATGCTGCAGGAGGCCGTCGACGCGCTGTTCGACAACGGCCGCCGCGGCCGCCCGGTGACGGGTCCGGGCAACCGGGCGCTGAAGTCGCTGTCCGACATGCTCAAGGGCAAGCAGGGCCGGTTCCGTCAGAACCTGCTCGGTAAGCGCGTGGACTACTCGGGCCGCTCGGTCATCGTCGTCGGTCCGCAGCTGAAGCTGCACCAGTGTGGTCTGCCCAAGCAGATGGCGCTGGAGCTGTTCAAGCCCTTCGTCATGAAGCGACTGGTGGACCTCAACCACGCGCAGAACATCAAGAGTGCCAAGCGCATGGTGGAGCGCCAGCAGCGTCACGAGGTGTGGGACGTCCTCGAAGAGGTCATCACCGAGCACCCCGTGCTGCTCAACCGCGCGCCCACGCTGCACCGGCTGGGCATCCAGGCCTTCGAGCCGCAGTTGATCGAGGGTAAGGCCATCCAGATCCACCCGCTGGTCTGCACCGCGTTCAACGCCGACTTCGACGGTGACCAGATGGCCGTGCACCTTCCGCTGAGTGCGGAGGCGCAGGCCGAGGCCCGGATCCTGATGCTGTCCAGCAACAACATCCTGTCCCCGGCCAACGGCAAGCCGATCACCACGCCGACCCAGGACATGGTGCTCGGGATCTACTTCCTGACCGCGCAGCGCGAAGGTGCGGCAGGTGAGGGGCGCGCGTTCGGAGGAGTGTCCGAGGCGCTGATGGCACGCGACGCCCGCGAACTGCACCTGCAGGCGCGGATCATGCTGCGGATCCCCGGCCTCAACGACGGCAAGCCGTTCGAGACCACGCTGGGCCGGGCACTGTTCAACGAGTCGCTGCCCGAGGGCTACGCCTACGTCAACGAGCAGGTCGACAAGGGCCGGCTCGGCGCTTTGGTGAACGACCTGTCCGAGCGCTTCGGCAAGTCGGTCGTTGCGCAGACGCTGGATGCCCTCAAGGAGCTGGGCTTCCACTGGGCCACCCGCTCTGGTGTGACGGTGGCGATCTCGGACTTCCACGTCCCGGACAACAAGCCCGAGTTGCTGGCCGAGGCCGAGGAGAAGGCCGCGAAGATCGAGACCCAGTACCACCGTGGTCAACTCGACGACCTCGAGCGGCGCCGGGATCTCGAGGCCATCTGGCGGGAGACCCGTGACGACGTCTCCATGGCCATGGCCGAGAACTTCCCGGAGCGCAACCCGGTCTGGATGATGGTCAAGTCCGGAGCGCGCGGCAACATGAACCAGATCAGCCAGATCGCGGGTATGCGCGGGCAGGTGGCCGACACCAAGGGTGAGACGATCACCCGCCCGATCAAGAGCAACTTCCGCGAGGGCTTGAGTGTGCTGGAGTACTTCATCTCCACGCACGGTGCCCGGAAGGGTCTGGCAGACACCGCGCTGCGGACGGCTGACTCCGGGTACCTGACCCGGCGGTTGGTCGACGTCTCCCAGGATGTCATCATCCGCGAGCGGGACTGTGGGACCGAGCGTTCCATCGAGGTGGACATCGCACAGGACGGCATCGTGGCGGAGTTCGCCGACACGTCGGTGGCCACCCGCACGCTGGCCCAGGACATCGAGGTGGACGGCAAGGTGGCGGCCGAGGCCGGTGCCGACCTCACCACTCCGCTGATCCAGAACCTCGCCGAGCTCGGCGTGGAGAAGATCCGCGTTCGCAGCGTCATGACCTGCGAGAGCAAAGTCGGTGTCTGTGCGCTGTGCTACGGCCGTTCGCTGGCCACCGGCAAGCTGGTGGACGTCGGCGAGGCTGTCGGCATCGTCGCTGCACAGTCGATCGGTGAGCCCGGCACACAGCTGACCATGCGGACCTTCCACACCGGTGGTGTCGCCGGTGAGGACATCACGCACGGTCTGCCGCGTGTGACGGAGTTGTTCGAGGCCCGTACCCCCAAGGGTCTGGCCCCGATCAGCGAGGCCACCGGTACGGTCACCATCGAGGAGACCGACAAGGCCCGCAAGATCACGGTCACGCCCGATGACGGGTCCGACCCGATCGAGCACGCTGTGAGCAAGAAGGTCAAGCTCGAGGTGGAAGAGGGTGAGCACGTCAAGGCGGGCCGCAAGCTCACCGCCGGTGTGGCTGACCCCAAGCAGATCCTGCGGATCCAGACCCCGCGCGACGTGCAGCAGCACTTGGTCGACGAGGTCCAGAAGGTGTACCGGCCGCAGGGTGTGTCGATCCACGACAAGCACATCGAGGTCATCGTCCGCCAGATGCTCAAGCGCGTCACCATCATCGAGCCCGGCAATTCGCCGTTCGTGACCGGTGACGTGGTCGAGATGGCGACGTTCCGCGAGGTGAACCGGCAGGTCGTGACCGACGGCGGCACCCCCGCCTCCGGCCGGCCCGAGCTGATGGGTATCACCAAGGCCTCACTGGCGACCGAGTCGTGGCTGTCCGCGGCCTCCTTCCAGGAGACCACCCGGGTGCTCACGGAGGCTGCCATCCAGGCCAAGAGCGACCCGCTGCTGGGCCTGAAGGAGAACGTCATCCTGGGCAAGCTGATCCCGGCTGGAACCGGACTCTCGCAGTACCGGAACCTGCAGGTGCAGCCGACGCAGGAGGCTCGGGACGCTGTCTACGCCCAGTACCGGGCGTACGACGACTTCTCCTACGGCCACTTCGACGACGTCACTGGCGCCAGCGTCCCGCTGGACGACAGCTACCTCGGCGAGGGCGAGTACCGCTAAGTCCGAAGGCGAAGCCCCCCGGCCGCGGCCGGGGGGCTTTGTTCGTGCGTGGGTGGTCGACCCGCCCGGGGCTTTGTGATTGTGCGACCAGAAACTGGTCTGTGAGTCACAAAGCCCGGCGGCTAGCTTGCGCCGACCAGCTCCGGGTCGTCGTCCACGATCTCGTCGCCAGCGCCCTCGGCCTCCATGTGCACCTCGGGCAGGAAGCCCAGCCACTTGGGCAGCCACCAGGTCGGGGGGCCGATCCAGCTCAACAGTGAGGGCACGAGCACCAGCCGGATGATGAACGCATCCACCAGCACGGCCGTCGCGAGTCCCACCCCGAACAGCTTGATGGTGTCCTCGGGAGTCGGGACGAAGGCGATGAACACGCTGGACATGATCGCCGCGGCGATCGCCACGACCCGGCCCGACCCGGCCAGTCCGCGGCGTACCGACAGCGCGTTGTCGCCGGTCTTGACCCACTCTTCGTGCATGCGGCTGACGAGGAAGACCTGGTAGTCCATCGACAGCCCGAACAGAATCGCGAAGACCATGATCGGCAGGAACGGCAGGATCGGGCCGGTCGAGGTCAAACCCAGCAGATCCGCGCCCCAGCCCCACTGGAACACGGCCGTGACCACCCCGAGTGCAGCGCCGAGGCTCAGCAATGACGTCACAGCGCCGATCAAGGGCACCAACAGCGACCGGAACAGGATAGTCAGCGCTATGAACCCCAAGCCCACAACGACGGCCAGGAAGACCGGTAGCGCGTTGGAGAGCACGGTCGTGAAGTCCGTGGTCACAGCAGTGGTCCCACCCACGTACGCCCGCATCGTCGTGCCTTGCTCGGCCTGCGGAATCGTCTCTGTCCGCAGCCGCTCCAGCAGGGCGTCGGTCGCGGGATCTTGTGGCGAGGTCTCCGGGATCACCTGGATCGCGGCAATGGTCTGGTTCGCAGTCACCGAGATCGGCACCATCGCCTCGTTCGGGATGGTGCGAGCGACGCCAGGGGTGGCCTGCAGGTCGCGGATGAGGCTGCGCAGCGAGTCTTCGTCCAAGGCGTAGGGCAGTTGCACGGCAACGAAGAACGGCCCGTTACTACCCGGGCCGAAGCCCTCGGACGACAGGTCGTAGGCGATCCGGGCCGGGCTGCCGGCTGGTTGGCCACTGTCGTCGGGGAAGCCGAGCCGGATGCTGAAGTAGGGAATCGCCATGATCATCACCAGCGCGGCGGCGGCGATCGTGTAGAGCCACGGGCGTTTCTGCAGCAGCCGCCCGTAGTGGGCCCATTTCCCGCCCTCCGGGTGCCAGGTCTTGTTCTTGCGGGCCCACGGCATGCGGATGCCCAGCGCCTTGTCTCCCAGCAGGCTGAGCAGGGCGGGCAGCAGCCACACGGCCGACAGCATGACCATCAAGACGGTCAGCGAGGCGGCCAGTGCCAGGCCGTTGAAGAAGCCGATCCCCAGAACGAACAGGCCCAGCAAAGCGATCATCACCGTCGTGCCGGCGAACTGCACGGCACGGCCGGCCGTGTTGACGGCTTCGTAGGCCGCATCCTTGGGCTGGTGACCGGCCATGACGGCTTGCCGGTAGCGGTTGACGATGAACAGCGCGTAGTCGATGCCGACACCCAGACCGATCATGGCCGCCAATGTCGGCGCGAACGTGGCCACGTCGAAGAAGCGGGCGACGAAGTTGACCAGCGAGAGCCCAGCGCCCAGGCCGAAAACGGCGGTGACGATGGGCAGACCAGCGGCCACCAACGAGCCGAACGCCAGCAGCATGATGACGATCGCGACCACGATGCCGATGGCCTCGCTCTTCGGCGGTTCCTGGCCGGCGAACGCCAGTACCGACCCGTTGGCGCCCACGGTGACGCCGTCCTGGCCGTTGGCCGTCTCGACCTTCTCGATAATGGTCTGTGCGGTCTGAGCGGGGATCTCCGTGATCTCGGTGAAAGTGATCGTCGCGCGGGCGACCTGCTTGTTCTCGCTGATCGGGGAGGTCGCCTTCTCAGCGGCGGCGATGCCCTTGTCGATCTTGGCCTGGACCTCCGGCGGGAGCGGGAAGGGGTTCTCCTGCTTCTTCTGCGTCGGGCAGTCCGAGCCGTACTTCTCGCCGTAGGGGGAGGTGACGCAGGCGACCGCGGGCAGCTCCGCGATCTCCTTCATGACGGGTTCGATGGTCGCCTTGACCTTGGGGTCCTCGACGGTCCCGCTGTCCACGCCCCACATGAGGGTCGCCGTCGCGCCGGTCGCCTCGCTGGCGCCAGCGGTTTCTCCGAGCAGGTTCTGCGCTACCTGCGACTCGGTACCGGGCAGATTGAAGGAGTCCTTGAGTTCCCCGCCGAAGCGTGAGCCGAGGGTGCCGATCACCAGGAACAGCAGGAAGTACGAAACGATGGCCAGTACCGGGCGGCGCACGGCCCAGCGCGCAAGGTATCCCATGGAGCTCCTGTCGTGGCGGACTAGGGAACCACGGATCAAGTATCGATCAGTGCTTTCCTAGGCAAACCGTAGCAACGTCAGGGGGCGCTAGCCTGAGTGGCGATCACTAACCGGCTTCACGACCGGCCGCGGGTGAAGTCGCAATCGGTGAGCATGCTGGGCATCGGTGAGCATGCCGGACTCCGAAACCCCGCCCGTGGTGCTAAGGAACCACTGATTAATCATGCCCTGGCTGCAACGAGCCTGACCGAGCGATCTGCGGCCCCCCACATCACGTGCCATAGCGCTGCTATGACACACGATGCGGGAAACCACATCTCACCCGGCCAGCCCCGTTTCGCGAAGAACAGCATTAATCAGTACTTCCCTCACGGATGCCCGGAATGCTCACAGATCGGCCGGGATAACCGGCTTCAGGCGATGTCGATGCGCCACGAAAACGTCTGGCTGGCGCCCGGTTCTAGAATCTGCCAGCCCGCGTCGATCCCGCGCTGCTGCAGGTGCACGGCATCGGTGGCGCAGGTGTACGGCTCGATGGCCACGGCATCGCGGCTGGCATTGGTGAAGACCACGTACTCGCGAAAGCCGGGGTCGCTGCTGACGGTGATCGACGAGGCCATCGAGTGCAGCCCAGCTCGCCGGGCCAGGCCGTCGGCCGGGCTGAGGCCGGTCAGGACGTCGTCGAGGTGCTGGTCGCCGATCCGCTTCGGCTTGCGGAAGTCGAGGTCCGCGGACACCGGCTGCGGCGGCCCGGTCGGAACCATGTTCGCCAAGGGCCAGAACTGTCCGGCGTCGACTTGCAGAACCCACTGGTCGAAGGGTCCCGGCACGCGCAGGTAGGGGTGGAATCCCAGGCCGAACGGAAAGTCACGGTCATCGAGGTTCTCGACCTCACACGTCGTGATCAGAGCCGCCGGTTCGACCCGGTATGTCATGCGTAATCGGCCGCGTGTCGGCCAGCCGCCCTCGACGGTGTATTCCCCGGTGACATGGCCCGGGCCGGAGTCGATGATCTGCCAGGGCGACGCCACGGCGTAACCGTGGATGCTGCAACCGGTCGCGGCCTCGTTGCGCGGCAGTTCGTAGTCGACGCCGTCCCAGGTGAACTGCGCGCCGGCGATGCGGTTGGGCCACGGAAACAGGACCGGGCTGCCGTTGTGGGTGGGCTTGCCTGACTCCGGAAAGCCCGGCTCGGCGTGCATGTAGTCGAAGCCGTCGACAATCAGGCTGTAGAGGTTGAAGCCACTCTCGGCGATGAGGGCGACGGTTGACGCTTCCCGGATTTCGATCGGGCTCATGCGGCCACCAGAGTGGCCAACACGGCGAGGTCGGGGTCCTGCCAGGGATCCACGTCGACCGCGCTGACCAGCCGGCTGATCGTCCCGTCCGGTTCGGCCTCCACCCAGGCCGCCCGGTGTTCCAAGCCCAGGTCGGGCAGACCGGGCAACCACACGACCCCGGAAGCGGCTCCTTCGGCTTCGGGCAAGGACGCGGTGGTCTCCGACGGCGGGTGCAGGATGAACAGCGCAGGTGGTGGCGGGGCGGAAAGCGACCCGGGTTCCGCCTCCAGCACGGGCCCGGCGCTGGCCATGGCACCGACTGCGCGCGTGGCCGCATCCTCGGGGGTGGAGTCAGTGGCGCGGAAAACGGTCGTGGTGGCCAGCAGACCCGGCACCGCCGCGATCCGCACGGCCAGCGTGAGGACCTGTGACCACTCCAGCGTGGAGTCTGGCCAGCGGCCGTGCAGCAGGAAGCCGGCCAGGCTGAAGTCGCGCCGGTGGAAGGCGGACACCTCGACGGGTTGTCTGTCCACGTGGCTCACCTCCTCGTGGCTCGCAATCTAGGCCGCTGCGGGGTGCGGATGCAACGACCAAGGCGTGGGTCAGCCGATGAGGCAGCGGTCGCCGCTGGCGCGCAGCCCATCACGCCAGGCAATGCGTCAGCCAGCCAGGGTGGGTCCCGTCACGTCAAAGCCGCCGTCGCAGGTGAGGGTGGTGCCGGTGATGTAGTCGCCCGCGGGGGAGAACACGAACGCCACGACTGCGGCGAGTTCGTCGGCCGTCTGCAACCTGCCGGCCGGCAGCCCAGCACCTACCTGCGCGGGATCCAGGCCGTACCGCTGCCAGGCCTCGGTGTGCACGATGCCCGGCGCGATGGCGACCGCACGAATGCCGAAGCGGCCCCACTCGGCACCCCAGTTGCGGGTCAGCGACTCCACGCCCGAGCGTGCGGCCGACGAGTGCGCCATCAGCGGCATCCCTCGGTGCGGGGTCATCGTGATCGACGCGATCTTGCCGTAGGACTGCGGGATGAAGAACCGATTGGCCACGGCGGTGGTGAGGTACCACGGCGCGTCCAGGTTGAGCCGGGTGACCGCGCGGAAGCCCTTGTGCGTGATGTCCTGGGCCTGCGCGACAAACTGCCCGCCCGCGTTGTTCAGCAGGAAGTGGCAGCCCGGGACCTGATCGAGCATGGCGTCCACTTGCTCGGGTTCGCGCAGGTCCGCCGTCAACCAGCTGATCCGTTCCGGGTCGCTGGCAGCCGTTTCCTGCAGCGCTTCCTCACGTCTGCCGACGATGACGACGTCGGCGCCCAGCCGCGCGAGCAGGTGTGCGCTGGCCCGGCCGATGCCGGAACCGCCGCCGGTCACCAGCGCAGATCGCCCGGTCAGGCATCCCGGGGCGAAGACGGACAGGGCCTGCGGTGATGTGGGAACGGTCATGATCCCTTACTACTGGTTGAGCACCCGGCCGTAGTACACCTGGTCCGTGTAGACCTTCTCGAGACTCACGACGCGACCGGTCCGCGGGGCGTGCCACATCATGCCGTTGCCCGCGTAGATGCCCACGTGACCGATGAAGTCGTTGGCGAAGTTGTGGAAGAACACCAGGTCGCCGGGCTTGGCCTGCTCGGCCGAGATGTGGCGGGAGTTGTTGTACTGCCAGACGGTGTAGGCGCCGCCGAGGTTCATTCCGACCTGCTCGAATACCCACTGGGTATAGGAGCTGCAGTTGAAGCCGGTCGACGGCGAGTTGCCGGTGGCCACGTAGGGAACGCCGGCCTGTGAGGCGGCGATCCGCAAGACCTCGGCAGCGGTGGCGTTGCTCGGCGCAGGCAGCGTTGTGGTGCCGACCGTCGGTGTCGTGACAGGAGCGGGCTTGGTGAAGCTGACCTTGCCGACCTTCTTCCAGGTCGCCGCGTCCACGATGCCGGAGACGGGCAGTTTCGCCGCCGTCTGCAACGCCTTGACGAAGGACTCGGTGATCGGGCCGAAGAACCCGGTCTGCGGCTGTACGTCCAGCGCCTTCTGCAGGTACAGCACGGCCGCGCCCTTGTCACCGTACTGCAGAGTGGCCGCTGCGTACGGATTGGTGGTGACTGAAGCCGTCTTCTTCTTTGTCTTCTTGTGGTGCTTCTTCTTGTGCTTCGTCGCGTGCTTCTTGGCAGCCTTCTTGGGCTGCTTGGCGGCGACGGTCTTGGACGTCAGGGAGGCCCAGGTCAGCGGGCCGACGACACCGGTTGCGGGTATCGCGTGCTGACGCTGGTAGGTCTTCACGGCCTGCAGGGTCAGGGGTCCGAAGTAGCCAGATGCGGGAGTGACGCCGAGCGCTTTCTGCACCCGGACCACGGCTGGGTTGGTCATGCCGGTGGTGAGGATGGGGTTGTCGGCGGCCATCGCGGGAACAGCGGAAACGGTAGAGACAGCCGGCGCGAGCAAAGCGCACAGGGCCACGCCGGTGATGGCGATCCGCCTCATGTGCCTCTCTTTACTTTCGCCCATGGTTTCTGCATCGGTTGTCA
>WBZT01001828.1_pt1 | contig 15307 bp, 7 predicted proteins | sample 5204241 | NCBI WGS metagenome assembly WBZT01 (sample SAMN12344358, study PRJNA552823) | activated sludge metagenome | biome: Activated sludge suspended growth; feature: Nitrification reactor; material: Wastewater; isolation source: activated sludge from nitrification reactor of wastewater treatment... | reverse complement strand
TATGGCACTACACGGAGGCGACGTCCGCTAAGGGACTGATCCGGCTTGGGCCGATCCTCACTCAGGGCGGGAATATAAGGATTTTCGGCCGAATCTGGGGGCCAAAATGTCAAAGATGGGTTAGCCTCTTCATCCTCAAGGAAGAAGGGAACCGCGACGCGCTGCCGCTGTGCCCGACCCCCGAGACGGATTCAACCGCCTCAACGCCCGCCGGCCCTGGGCCGGCGGACGAGCCCAAGGCCTGCGAACTACGCATGGTGAAACAGGATGGAGCGATCTTCTGGGTGCATCTGACGACCACCGTCGCGCCGGCGGCAGACGGCGCGAGGCGCTGGCGGGTCTTGCTCACCGACATCACCGCGCGCAAGCAGCTCGAAGAAATCCAGCATTTTATGGCCAAAACCGCCAGCTCACATGCCGATGAATCGTTTTTTCAAGAGCTGGCACGCTACCTGGCGCAGAGTCTGGGCATGTTCTATGTCTGCATCGATCGTCTCGCCGGCGATGGTCTGAACGCGACGACGCTGGCCATCTGGTGCGATAGCCATTTTGAAGACAATACGACTTACGCTTTGAAAGATACGCCCTGTGGTGATGTGGTCGGCAAGACAGTCTGTTGCTTCCCGGCAGTGTCTGCCAATATTTTCCGCGTGATCAGGTGTTACAAGAGCTCTGTGTCGAGAGTTACATCGGCGTAACGCTCTTCAGCCACAGCGGACAGCCGATTGGACTCATCGCGGTTATTGGGCGTGAACCCTTGGCCAACCGTCCCCTGGCTGAAGCCATTCTCAAGTTGGTCGCCATCCGTGCGGCAGGTGAACTGGAGCGATTGTTCGCCGAAGAGCAGCTCCAACTGTCCGCCAGCGTATTCTCTCATGCCCGCGAAGGAATTTTGATCACGGAGGTGGATGGCACCATCATCGAGGTCAATGAAGCTTTCACCCGCATCACCGGTTACTCGCGTGATGAAGTCATGGGACAGAACCCACGCCTACTCAGCGCCGGCCCTCATAATGAGGAGTTCTACGCACGGTTCTGGCTTGAGCTGAGCGAAACAGGGTTTTGGTCCGGCGAGGTAATGAATCGCCGCAAGAAGGGTGAAGTTTACGCCGCGCTGCTCACCGTCAGTGCGGTGAGAAATCCGGAAGGCAAAACCCAGCATTACGTGGCGCTGTTCTCTGACATCTCGGCGCTCAAGGAACACGAACACCAACTGGAACACATCGCCCACTTCGATACGCTGACTAATCTGCCCAATCGGGTGCTGTTGGCGGACCGGCTTCAGCAAGGCATGGTGCAAGCGCAACGGCGCCATCAACGACTGGCTGTGGTCTTTCTCGACCTCGATGACTTCAAAGCCGTCAATGATCATCACGGCCATGCGGTCGGCGATCAATTGCTCAAGATCATGGCGGCCCGCATGAAGCAGACCCTGCGTGCAGGAGACACCCTCGCCCGCCTGGGCGGCGACGAATTCGTCGCCGTGTTACTGGATTTGAACGACATAGAATCCATTTATCCGATACTTAACCGATTGCTGGCCGCCGCGGCCGAGCCGGTGCCAGTCGGTAGTCTGATCTTGCAGGTTGCGGCCAGCCTCGGCATCACTTTTCATCCTCAAGCGCAAGACATTGATGCCGATCAATTGCTGCGCCAGGCCGATCAGGCCATGTACCAAGCCAAACTAGCGGGAAAAAATCGCTACCAGATCTTTGACGCCAGGCTCGACAGCCACCTGAGCGTTCACTACGAAAGCCTGGAGGGTATTCGCCTGGCGCTCGCGCGGCAGGAACTGGTTCTGCATTACCAGCCCCGGGTCAACATGCGCAGCGGTCAGGTAATGGGCGTCGAAGCGCTGATTCGCTGGCAGCATCCCCAGCACGGGCTGCTGGCCCCAGCTGCCTTCTTGCCAGTGATCGACGACCATCCCCTGGCCCTGGCCGTGGGGGAATGGGTGATTGACACGGCGTTGACCCAAATGGCGATGTGGCAGGCGGCGGGGATAGACCTGCCAGTGAGCGTCAATGTCGGTTTTCGTCAGTTGCACCAGAGCGATTTTGTCGAACGCCTAGTCGCTCTGCTGGCCGCGCATCCGCACGTCAATCCAGCTCGTCTGGAGCTCGAGGTGGTGGAAAACCGTGCGCTGGCAGACCTGGATCGGATGTCGCGGGTGATTGAGTCCTGTGCCCAGATTGGCGTGAAGTTTGCGCTGGACGACTTTGGCACCGGCTACTCTTCGCTAAGCTGTCTCAAGCGCCTGCAGGTTGCCCTCCTCAAAATCGACCAGAGCTTTGTGCGCGATCTGCTCGATGACCCCGAGGACCTGGCCATTCTGGAGGGGGTGATTCGGTTAGCGACCGCCTTTCACTGCCAGGTCATCGCCGAAGGGGTGGAAACCCTGGCCCAAGGGGTCATGCTGCTCCAGTTAGGCTGCGAACTGGCGCAGGGCTACGCCATCGCCCACCCCATGTCCGCCGCCGCGATCCCCGCCTGGCTGGCCGGCTGGCATGCCGACCCCGGTTGGCTGGGGCGGTCGGCGGTGGCGCATGACCAGTTACCGCTGCTCCATGCCGGCGTCGCGCACCGCGCCTGGGTCGCGACCTGCGAGGCCTATCTCACCGGCGCGCGGGCCGACCCGCCACTGCCACGGGCGGCGTGCCGCTTCGGTGCCTGGCTGGCGAGCGCCGAGGAGGCGGCTGGCGGGACGCCGCCGGCGCTCGCGGACATCGCCGTCGCGCATCAAGCGGCGCATGCCTTGGCCGAGGAACTGCTGGCGCTCCACCAGCAGGGCCGCACCCCCGCGGCGCTGGCCCGGCTGGGGGAACTCCATGCCCTGCGGGATCGGTTGCTGGCGGGGCTGGCGGAGTTATTGGCGGAGCGGTCGCTAGACTTGCCAACAACGGCGAGGGTTACGAGGGCACGGGGTGGAAGGTGACGGGTCGCGAGGTCTTAGTCGAGGAGTGGTCATGGCAAGAGCACCTGGATCGGCGGAACCTGGCGCAACGATAACGACGATTCTGGTGGTCGACGACGAACCGGCGAATCTGACGGTGCTGACGCATCTGTTGCGGCCGGTTTACCAAGTACGCGCCGCTAATTCAGGGGAAAACGCCCTGCGTGCGGCCACCAGCGAGCCCCGTCCGGACCTCATCCTGCTGGATATCATGATGCCTGGGATGGATGGCTACCGGGTGCTGGAGCGCCTGCGCCACCACCCGGTCACCGTCGACATCCCGGTGATCTTCCTCACCGCCATGGCGGGCACCGATGATGAAGAGCGCGGTTTGCAGCTCGGTGCCGCCGACTACCTCGTCAAGCCGATCAAGCCGGCACTCGTGCTGGCCAGGGTGCGCACGCAACTCGAAGCAAAACACACCCGCGACTGGCTGAAAGACAAAAATGCCATCCTCGAGGCCGAGGTGGCCCGGCGCATGGCGGAGAACGACCTGACCCAACGGGTCAGCATCCGGGCGCTGGCGCATCTGGCCGAGACGCGCGACTCCGAAACCGGCAACCACATTCTGCGCACGCAGAACTATGTGCGTGCCCTGGCGCTGCGGCTCAGGCAGCATCCGCGTTTTTCCGCCTGCCTCGACTCGCGCACCATCGACCTGCTGACCAATTCGGCGCCCTTGCACGATATCGGCAAGGTCGGCATACCAGACAGCATCCTGCACAAGCCCGGCCCGCTGACGCCGGAAGAATGGGTGATCATGCAAACCCATTCCCGGCTGGGTTCCGATGCCATTGAACAGGCCGAGGCCGATGTCGAGCAGCCAATTGACTTTCTGGTGCTGGCCAAGGAAATTGCTCACTGGCACCATGAACGATGGGACGGCAAGGGGTATCCCGATGGACTGGTTGGCGAACATATCCCGGTTTCCGCGCGCCTGATGGCCGTCGCCGACGTGTTCGACGCCTTGATCTCGCCCCGTGTCTACAAACCCGCGATGAGCTACGGCGAAGCCCGCGACATCATTGCCGCTGGCCCCGGCAGCCAGTTCGATCCGGATATCGTGGCGGCCTTTCTTGAAGGCTTCGAGGCCATGACGGCCATCGCCGATCACTACCAGGAGCGGGGCAACCCGCAAGGCTAATGGCCTCCAGGAAACCCGCCATCAACGCCAGCCGCAAGCCCACCCCCCGGCCTGCGCCAAGGCGCATTCCCTTGCCTGCCCCCTACAGGGCGTGGCCATGAACGCCAGCATCTCCCCCTGGCAGTCGCTTAAAACCCGGGCCACCCTGTTCACGCTGACGGTTGTTGTCTCGGCCATGTGGTCGCTCTCGTTCTTTGTCAGCCGCAACTTGCAGACTGACATGGAGCGCCTGCTGGGAGAACAGCAGTTGTCGGTGGTGACGGCGGTGGCCACCGAGGTCAATAACAACCTGACCGATCGCCTGCAAGCGCTGGAAACCATTGCCCACGAGATTGACGCTGACTTGATGGGGCATCCCGCCGCCTTGCAAACCCGCCTGGAGCAGCGCCCGCTGCTGCAACTGCTGTTCAACGGCGGGGCCTTTGTTGCTGACCTGAGCGGCACCGCCATCGCCGACGTACCCCGTGGGGCGCAACGCCTGGGCGTCAATTACCGGGACCGGGATTACCTGGTTGCGGCCCTCCAAGAGGGCAAAGCGTCTATCGGCCGCCCGGTCATGGGCAGGCAATTGAAGGCGCCCATCATCGCAATAGCCGTTCCTGTGCGCGACGCACAGGGCCAGGTGATCGGGGCGCTGGTCGGGGCGACCTTCCTGGAAAAGCCCAGTTTCCTGGACAAGATCACCCAGAATCCCTATGGCAAGACCGGCGGCTATGTGCTGATCGCAGCCCAGCAACGCCTGGTGGTCACCGCCACCGACAAGAGCCGCATCATGGAGCCGCTGCCGGCCGTGGGTGTCAACCTGTGGGTTGATCGGTTCGCTAACGGGTATGAGCGTTGGGCGGTTGCCCCCAATCCGAAAGGCCTGGAGGTGCTGGTTGCCGGCAAAGGTATTCCGGCGGCCGGGTGGTACCTGCTGGCCTCGCTGCCCACGGCGGAAGCCTTCGCGCCCATCCGCGACATGCAGCAGCGCCTGCTCTGGGCCACCCTGCTGCTGACCCTGTTGGCCGGGGTACTGACCTGGTGGGTTTTACAGCACCAGCTCGCACCGCTGGTGGCGACAGCCGATGCCATGGCGGCGCTGGCCGACTCAAAGCAAATGCCGCAGCCGTTGGCACTCACCCAGCAAGGCGAAATCGGCCAGTTGGTGGCAGGTTTCAACCGCATTTTGCAGACCTGGAGGCAGCGCGAGGCGACGCTACAGGAGAATCAGCAACACCTTGCCATTACGCTCAATTCGATGGGCGATGCGGTCATTACCACCGATGCCGCGGGTTTGATCACCCACATGAACCCCGCCGCCGAACGCTTGACCGCCTGGCCGCAGGCCGAGGCGCTGGGCCAGCCCCTGAGCGAGGTGTTTCGCATCATCAGCGCCGAGACGCGCCTGCCCGCGGTTAGCACGGTGCAAGGGGTGATGGAGCGTGGCGAGGTGGTGGGCCTGGCCAAACACACCGCGCTGCTGGCGCGTGACGGCCGCGAATACCCGATTGCCGACAGCGCCGCCCCGATCCGCGATGCCTCTTCAGCCATTGTGGGTGTGGTGCTGGTGTTCCGCGATGTCACCGAGAACTATCGGGTCGAGTTAGCGCTCAAGGAGAGCGAGCAGCAATACCGTTCCCTGCTCGAGAATCTCTCATCCGGTGTGGTGGTTCACGGTCCGGACACCGCCATCCTGCTGTCCAACCCGATGGCGGCCTCGCTGCTGGGGTTGACCCCGGATCAAATGTCGGGCAAGACGGCCACGGACCCGGACTGGTGCTTCTTGCAGGACGATGGCACGCCCATGCCTTTGGACAAGTATCCGGTCAACCTTGTTTTGGCCTCGGGCCTACCCTTGCAAAATCATGTGGTCGGCGTGCGCCACCCGGGGCGCGCCGAGCCGACCTGGGTAATTTGCAATGCGTATCTGACGCGCGATCATGAAGGCAAGATTCATCAGGCGGTGGTGACCTTCACCGACATCACCGAGCTCAAGCAAGCCGAGGACCGCGTTCGAGCAAGCGAGGAGTTGCGGGCAATGGAACAGGCGAACGCGCTCCAAGCCGAGCGCCAGGCGGCCCTGGCGGCCGTGAACCTGATGGAGGACGCGCTCGCCGCGCGGCGCCAAGCCGAGGCGATGAGCGCGAAGCTGAACGATCAGCTCGACGAACTGCGCCGCTGGCAGCAGGCGATGCTCGGCCGCGAGCGCCGCATCCTGTCCGTGAAAAAGGAAATCAACGACCTGCTCGCCGAATACGGCCAGCCGCCGCGCTATCCGAGCGCGCTGGATGAAGGGGCGCAACCGTGAACGGCCGCCCGGCATGCGCCATCCACGCGCCAGCAGGCCCGCCGCCGCTGGCACCGGTCATCGCGCTACTGCGCGAGGCGCATGGCCGCGACCTGGCGCCGTTCGACGAGGCCTTCCTCGCCAAGTCGCTGCAGCGCCGGCTGGATGGTACGGGGCTGGCCGGCTGGCCGGCGTATCTCAATCGGCTGGGAGAGGACGGCGCCGAAGCGCAGGCTCTGTTCGCCTCCCTGAACATCGGCTACAGCGAATTTTTCCGCGATCCGCTGGCCTTTGCCTGGCTGGAACAGGTGATCCTGCCCGACCTGCTGCAGCAGTCCGTCCCGGCGGGCTTGCGCGTCTGGTCGGCGGGTTGCGCCGCCGGGCAGGAAGCCGGGTCGATCGCCATCCTGCTCGACGAGCAGAACGCCGAACGCGGGGAGCCGCTGCCGTTCCGGATCTTCGCCACCGACAGCGCCGAAGCCTCCCTCGCCGAGGCCCGCGAGGGCGTCTATGACGCCGCGTCGGTGCAACAGCTGCGCTTGAAGCATCTGCACCGGTATTTCACCGTGACGGGCGATGCCTACCAGCTATCGCCGGCGCTCAAGGCCCACCTCGATTTCTCCGTCTTCGACCTGCTGGCGGATGGCCCGACCAGTCCGGTGGCGGCGATCTACGGCGATTTCGACCTGGTCTTGTGCTGCAACCTGCTGTTCTATTACCGGCCCGAGGTGCGCCAGCGCATCCTCGACAAGATCGTCCGTGCCCTGCGCCCCGGCGGCTATTGCGTGACCGGTGCGGCGGAACGCGAAATCGTCGCCCGGCAAACCGGGCTGCACGCCGTGGCGCCCCCGGCGGCGATATTTCAGAAGCACAAGTGAGCCATGAACATCAAGAACCTGCAAATCGGCACCCAACTACTTCTTGGCCTGGGCGCCATCCTGTCCCTGGTGGTGGCGCTCGGTGTCGTGGCCAACCAGCAGACCGCCCTGATTCATCTGCAGACAGAAACACTGTACCAGCACCCGCTGCAGGTGAGCCGGGCCCTGGGCAATCTTGAGTCCGATGTTCTGGAGATGCGCCTGGGCGCCCGCGACCTGATGTTGGCAAAAACCCCGCAGGACCAGCAGGCCGCCCTGGTAGCCATGGAAGTGGCTGCCGCGTCGGCAGTGCAGCAATTCACGGTGCTGGAAACCCGGTATCTGGGGCCGCGCGCCGATATCGACGCGGCGCGCGCCGCTTTTGTGAAGTGGCGCACGTTCCGCGAGGCAGCGACCATCAAACCGGCGCTGGCCGGTGAGATTGAAACAGCCATGGCCAACAGCCTTCCCGGCGGCCCGGTGGGCCAGGCCCGCGGCGAGTTACTGGTCGCCATCCAAAAAATTCAGGATTTCGCCAGATTCAAGGGCGATGAGTTGTATGCCACCTCGGTGGAAACCACCGCGGCGCTGAATCGACAACTGATCCTGATGGTGGCCGTCATGCTGCTGCTGTCGCTGGGCATCGCCGGGTTGCTGCTCAAGGGCATCAGGAGTCCGCTGGCCGACCTGAAGGCAGCCACCGACAATTTTCGCGCGGGGAAGCTCGACAGCCGCAGCACCTACGCCTCGGCCAACGAGTTCGGCACGCTGGCGGCCGCGTTCAACAGCATGGCCGATGCCATCCAGACTCAAGTTGCGGTCAGTGAAAACGCGGCCCGGCTGGCCGGTGTCATGCTGCGCGACGACGACTTGCCCGGCTTCTGCCGCGAGCTGCTCACGGCGCTGCTGGCGCACACCGGGGCGCAGGTGGCGGCGGTGTATTTGCTCAACGAGGCGCAGACCGCCTTTGAGCATTTCGATTCCATCGGCCTGGGCGCCGGCGCGCGTGCCGAATTTTCCGCGACGGATCGGGAGGGCGAACTGGGCGCGGCCGTGGCCACGCGCCGGATTTCGCGGATCAGCGACATCCCGGCAGATGCGCGCTTTGCCTTCAACGTGGTGAGCGGCGCGTTTCAGCCGCGCGACATCCTGACCATCCCGGTGCTATCCGACCACAGGGTGGTGGCGGTGATCTCGCTGGCCAGCGTGCGTGCTTTTGCGACGCCGGCGCTGCGGCTGGTGGACGACATCTGGGCCACGCTGACCGCCCGTGTCTATGGCGTGCTGGCCTTCCGCAAGATCAATGCCCTGGCGCAGCGGCTCGAACACCAGAACCGCGAGCTGGATGCGCAGAAGCACGCGCTGAGCGCACAAGCGGACGAATTGGTCGAACAGAACACCGAGCTGGCCATGCAGAAGCGCCAGGTCGACGAGGCCAATCGGCTCAAGAGCGCCTTCCTTTCCAACATGAGCCATGAGTTGCGCACGCCGCTGAATTCGGTGATCGCCCTGTCGGGGGTGCTCGGACGGCGGCTGGCCGACAAGATTCCCGCCGACGAATACAGTTATCTCGAAGTGATCGAGCGCAACGGCAAGCATCTGCTGGCGCTGATCAACGACATTCTTGACCTGCAACGCATCGAGGCCGGCCGCGAAGAACTCAGCGTCAGCCGCTTTGCGGTGCGCGACCTGGTCGGCGAACTGGTGGCCATGCTCGAAACGCAGGCGCAGGCCAAAGGCATCGCTTTGCTGAACCAGGTGCCCGCCGATCTGCCGCCGTTGACCAGCGACCTGGTCAAGTTCCGGCACATCCTGCAGAATCTGGTCGGCAACGCCGTCAAGTTTACCGAGCAGGGCCAGGTCAGCATCACGGCCGAGGTGTTACACGTCGGCGACTTGCCCTACGAGCTCCACCTGGCCGTGACCGATACCGGCATCGGCATTGCGCCCGACGCGCTGGGCCATATCTTCGAAGAGTTTCGCCAGGCCGACGGCAGCACCTCGCGAAAATACGGCGGCACCGGGCTGGGCCTGAGCATCGCGAAGAAATACGCCCACTTTCTCGGCGGCGGCATCCGCGTGAACAGCGTGCCGGGCCAGGGCTCGACCTTCACCGTCTGGTTGCCGCTGGTGCTGAGCCTGCCGGATGACGCCAGCCCGCTGGCGCGTCCACCTGTCACCGTGCCCGCCGCCGCGGCCCGGGGCCAGAACATCCTGGTGGTGGAAGACAACGAGGCGGCCATCATCCAGTTGACCGAGATCCTGCAGGCGCAGGGCTATCGCCTGCAGGTGGCGCACAACGGCCGCGAGGCGCTGGCCCAGATCGGGCAAACCCTGCCCGACGCCATGATCCTCGACCTGATGATGCCGGAGGTGGACGGCTTTGCCGTGCTCCAGGCGATCCGCGAGGTGCCGCGCACCTGCAAAGTCCCGGTGTTGATCCTGACCGCCAAACACGTCACCCGCGAGGAGTTGAGTTTCCTCAAAAGCAATAACGTCCACCAGTTGATCCAGAAGGGCGACATCAATCGCGACGGCCTGCTCGCCGCGGTGGCCGCCATGCTGGCGCCACCGCTGGCGGCACCGCCGGTGCCCCCTGCCGCGCCGTCCCGCCAGCGCCGACCTTCCCGCCCCGGCAAACCGCTGGTGCTGGTGGTCGAGGACAACCCCGACAACCTGTGCACCGCGCGAGCGCTACTGCAGGACGACTATCAGCTGATCGAGGCTACCGACGGCCGTGCTGGCATTGAGCAGGCGCGCACGCACCAACCCGACATCATCCTGATGGACATCGGGCTGCCGGTGATGGACGGCCTGCAAGCCCTGGAAGTGATCCGCGCGGATGAAAAACTGCGACCCACCCCGGTGCTGGCGGTGACTGCCAGCGCGATGAAAGGCGACCGCGAATCCATCCTCGCCCACGGCTTCGACGGCTATCTGTCGAAGCCGATCGATCGTGCTGAGCTGCTGGGCTGGATCCGGCAACGGCTGGGTCCCGAGCATGAATGATCCGCGGGACAAGGCCATGAAAATCCTGGCTATCGACGACAACCCGGACAATCTGATCACCCTCAAGGCTCTCGTCGGGGACGCGCTGCCGGTCTGCGTGGTGCTGACCGCGCTGGGCGGCGCCTCGGGGATCGAACTCGCCCGGGCCGAAGACCCGGACGTGATCCTGCTTGACATCCTGATGCCGGGCATGGACGGCTTTGAGGTGTGCCGGCGTCTGAAGGCCGACGCCCAAACGAGTGCGATTCCGGTGGTCTTCCTCACCGCGCTGCAGAGCAACCGCGAAACCCGCGTCCAGGCGCTGGAGGTCGGCGCCGAGGCGTTTCTGGCCAAGCCGATCGACGAACAGGAACTGGTGGCCCAGCTCCGCGCCATGACCCGGCTGAAGGCCGCCCACCGAATGGAGCGCCAGGAGAAGGACCATCTGGCCAGGCTGGTGGCCGAACGCACCGCCGCACTGCAACAGGAACTGGCCGAGCGCCAGCAGGCGGATCGGGCACTGCACGAATCAAAGCAACTCGTTGCTTCGGTCCTGGAAAACGTCCCGCTCATGATCTTCCTCAAGGACGCCCAGGACCTTCGGTTTGTGTTACTCAATCGGGCCGGCGAGGATCTCCTCGGCTATGACCGTAAGGACTTGCTTGGCAAAAACGACCTGGACCTGTTCCCTTCCGAGCAGGCGGCCTTCTTCGTGGCCAAGGACCGGGAAGTGCTGGCCGGAGGCGGTCTCCTGGACATCCCCGAGGAACCGGTCCAGACGTCACGGCGGGGCCAGCGGATACTCCACACCAGGAAGGTCGGCATCAAGGGGCCTGATGGCGTCACGAACTACTTGCTGGGCATTTCCGAGGACATCACCGAGCGCATTGCCATGCAGGCGGAGGCGGAGGAATCCCGCCGCGCCCTGCTGAGCCTGCTCGAAGACCAGGCGCGGGACCAGGCGGCGCTGCGTGACAGCGAGGCGAGGGCGCGTGCCATCCTCGAATCATCACCGGTACCCATGGGGGTAAACAACGAGGCCCAGCGCATTACCTTCCTTAATCCGGCGTTCACCGTGACGTTCGGCTACGACGAAGCGGATATCCCTACCCTCGCCGACTGGTGGCTCAAAGCCTACCCCGACCCGGTCTATCGGCAGTGGGTGTTGGAGGCGTGGCAGCAGGAACTGACTCGATCCACCCAAACGGGCACGTCCTTTGCGGCGATCGAGGCGAACATCCGCTGCAAGGATGGGACGGAACGGACCGCGCTAGTCAGCGCCTCACCGCTGGCGAAGGCCTTCGCCGGCGAGCACCTTGTCGTGCTGGTCGACATCACCGAACGCAAGGCCGCCGAAGCGACACTGCGCAAGCTGTCGCTCGCCATCGAGCAGAGTCCGGAAAGTATCTTGATCACCCAACTCGATGGCGCAATCGAATATGTCAATGACGCCTTTGTGCGGAATTCTGGCTATTCCCGCGCTGAGTTGATCGGGCAAAATCCTCGGGTCCTTAAGTCAGGCAAGACGCCGCCGGAAACCTACACCGCGATGTGGGCCGCCCTCACGCAGGGACAGTCGTGGAAGGGGGAATTCCACAACCGCAGGAAGGACGGCACCGAATACATCGAATTCGCCATCATCACGCCGCTGCGTCAGCCCGACGGATCGATCAGCCACTACGTGGCGGTGAAGGATGACGTCACCGAGAAGAAACGCATCGGCATCGAGCTGGACAATCACCGCCATCATCTGCAGGAACTCGTGGCGCAGCGCACGGCGGAACTGACCGCGGCACGGCAGCTGGCCGAAGCCGCCACCATCGCCAAGAGCGCCTTCCTGGCCAACATGAGCCACGAGATCCGCACGCCGATGAACGCCATCATCGGCCTCACCCACCTGATGCAACGCGCCGGCGCCACACCGGCGCAGGCGGACCGGCTGACCAAGATCGACAACGCGAGCCGGCACCTGTTGGCGATCATCAACGACATACTCGATCTGTCCAAAATCGAGGCGGGCAAGCTGCGACTGGAGGATGCCGACTTCAACCTCGCGGCCGTCCTCGACAACGTCGCGTCCATCATCAGCCCGGCAGCGCGGGAGAAGGGCCTGGTGGTCGAGATCGACCGCGACGCGGTGCCGGCCTGGCTGCGCGGGGATGCGGTGCGGCTGCGCCAGGCCTTGCTCAACTTCGCCGGCAACGCCGTCAAGTTCACCGACCAAGGGCGGGTCATGCTGAGGGCCCTGCTGCTGAAAGATGACAACGAAGGACTCCTGGTGCGCTTCGCGGTCGCGGACACCGGCATCGGCATCACGCCGGCAGCCAGGCAGCGGCTGTTCCAGGCCTTCGAACAGGCCGATGCCACGACCACGCGCAAGTACGGTGGCACCGGCCTCGGGCTCGCCATCACCCGACAGCTGGCGCAGATGATGGGCGGAGACGTCGGCGTCGACAGTACGCCCGGGGTGGGCAGCACCTTCTGGTTCACCGCCCGCCTCCAGCGTGGACATGGCGACATGTCCTCCGACAGGGTCGAACCCACGGGCAATGCCGAGACGCAACTGCGCCGGCAGTCCCCCGGCCAGTGGCTGTTGCTGGCCGAGGACAACCCCATCAATCGCGAAGTGGCGCTGGAACTGCTGCACGGCGTGGGCCTGGCCGTGGACACGGCCGAGGACGGCCGGCAGGCGGTGGCGAAGGCCGCCGCCCGCGCGTACGACCTGATCCTGATGGATATGCAGATGACCGGCATGGACGGCCTTGACGCCACCCGCGCCATCCGCAAGCTGCCCGGTTGGGAGGCCAGGCCCATCCTGGCGATGACGGCGAATGCCTTTGACGAAGACCGCCAGGCCTGCCAGGAGGCGGGGATGGATGATTTCATCACCAAGCCGGTCGAGCCAGACGCGCTCTTCGCCACCCTGCTGAAGTGGTTGCCAGCGGGGCAAGAGACCGAACGCGCCGCTGACCCGATCGTCGCGCCGGCCCATCGGCCAGGGCATCAGGTCGTGTTGCCGACCCGCTTGAATGAGTTTGCCGGTCTCGACACCGCCGGCGGACTGCGGGCCCTGGGTGGCCATGCAGTCGCTTATGTGGCCTTGTTGCGGCAGTTTGCCGCCAACCATCGCGAGGATCCGCAATGCCTGCAAGACGCGTTGGCCGCGGGCCAGGCCGAAGCCGCCAGGCAACGGCTGCACAAGCTCAAGGGAGCTGCCGGAACCCTGGGCGCGACCGCCCTGCATGCCGCCGCGCTGGCGCTCGAACACGCCATGCGCGCCAATGAGACGGCATCGCTACCGGCACTCGTGGCGGCCCTGCAGGCCGCCATGCAGGCCCTGGATGCGGTACTCGCCCCATTGCCCGAGGCGGCGGAAGAGTTACCGGCTCCCGATCCCGAGCGGGCGCGCGCGGTGCTCGAAGAACTGGCACCCTTGCTGGACCGCGACGATACCGTGGCCACCGATCTGTTCGAGCGCAGTCAGCCGCTCTTGCTGGCGACGCACGGGGCGCCAGCCAGGCAACTGCAACGGCAAGTGGCGGCGTTCGACTACCCCGGTGCACTGGTGACGGTGCGCGACCTGCTGCGGCAGGTACCTGAAAATCAAGGCTATGTCTGCGTTAAGTGTTGGTCTGGACTATCCTTATCGGTAGGCAGGGGAATTGCGGAGGAACCGCCATGCGTACCGAAGACTTCCACGATTGGCTATCCAAAGTCAGTGAACTTACACCCTCTCAACGCCAGCAAGGGATTGATTATCTGACCAAAAAGCAGGAACCGGGCGAGGTGATTGGCGCCATTGTCGGTCCGAACCCGCCGTGCCCGCATTGCCATCATGCCGCCTGTAGTCGCTGGGGCAACGCGCATGGGCTGCCCCGGTATCGTTGCGGCGCCTGCGGCAAGACGTTCAATACGCTCACCAAGACACCGATGGCCCGGTTGCGGCGCCGGGAGCACTGGACGGAGTATGCACGGTCAATGATCGCCGGTGAGACGGTGCGCGCGGCGGCCCGGCGCTGTGGGGTTCACAAGAACACTGCGTTCCGCTGGCGGCACCGGTTTCTGGCCAAACTGTCCGGGGCCAAGCCAGCGCACCTGCATGGCATCGTGGAAGCGGATGAGACCTACTTCCTCGAATCGTTCAAAGGCCGCCGCAACCTGCCGCGCCCGGCGCGCAAGCGGGGTGGCAAGGCGGCCAAACGGGGGCTGTCGGACGAACAGATTCCGGTGTTGATCGCCCGCGACCGTACCCCGGCGACCACCGACGCGGTTTTGGAGCACGCCAATACCCAAGCGGTACGTGCCGTCCTGGAGCCGATCCTGGACCCCGATGCGGTACTTTGCTCCGACGGCAGCGCCGTCTATGTCGCCCTGGCCAAGCAACTCCACATGGCCCATCAGCCCGTTAACCTCAGTGCCGGCATTCGGGTCGTGGGCCATGCCTTCCATATCCAGAACGTCAACGCCTACGACAGCCGCTTGAAAGGATGGATGTCTCGCTTCCACGGGGTCGCCACCAAGTACCTGCCCAACTACCTGGGCTGGCGTCGGTGTCTGGAGCGGTTCTCCGACATTCTCACGCCAGAGCTGTTTCTCGGGCAGGCCTTCGGGGCGCCCTCAGCGGGGGACCAACACTCAACGCAGACATAGCCAAAATCAATGAGACTAGGGCGGTCTGCGTGCCGGTTCGGCGCCTGGCTGGCGAGCGCCCGTTTGGCGGCGCTCAGGACGCCGCCCGAGTTAGTGGACATCGACGCCTTGTATCAAGCCGATTATGCCTTGGCCGAGGAACTGCTCCGCTCTGCCGATGGGGCCGCAATCTCAATGAGCCGCTCGCCCTTCATCAGCGCCGCCTCGATTCAGGCCACCCGCAGGATGGGGTGGTCGGTCTGGTGGGCGGCGAGATTTCATTCAATAGATTCCAGGTGACTCTCGAGCACCTGAACCCGCTGAAGCAGAAAGGAATAGTTGTTCAGCCCCGTGTGATTATTTACCCAGAAGGAGCTATCCTCTGTTCCGTGCTCGGGAAGTACTCGAGTATCTGGCCCTCGGGGGAGATACCGCTCCGGGGGTCACCGCACCGCTGGCCGCCACCC
>WBZT01001826.1_pt1 | contig 15310 bp, 10 predicted proteins | sample 5204241 | NCBI WGS metagenome assembly WBZT01 (sample SAMN12344358, study PRJNA552823) | activated sludge metagenome | biome: Activated sludge suspended growth; feature: Nitrification reactor; material: Wastewater; isolation source: activated sludge from nitrification reactor of wastewater... | reverse complement strand
AATGCTTGAAACCCGTCCCTTCTGCTTCGGCTATTAACAGCTTCGCTTCTTTGCTTAACCGCGCTGGTCTGTCCGATTTTTCGATTCTAGGGGTCATGAATACTGAGCTTTGTTCTATGCTCCATGTTGTTTAACTTCCCACTCAAAATAATTCCCAAACGCCTCGGCCAGGATTTCCGCCGAGTGCGATTGCGTCATGACGACGTGGTGTTCAAAACCCTTTTCGCAGACGTGGCGCAGGACTTTTTGCAGGTTCGGCACTTTAGCCACGGCGCGGTTGCCGAAGGTGTCGAGCTGGTCGTTCGTGAGTTCGCCTTCGCCGACGTAGCAGCGGATCTTGCCCTCGGCATCGGCGGTGGTGATGCGGCCGTAGGTCAGCGGACCGGCGGGGGTGCGGCCGTCGAGCGCGCCGTAGGTGTTTTCCACGCCGAGAATGCTGCCGAGGATCGGCGCGTTGGCGATCTTGATGTCGGGCAGGAAGGATTTCGCCCAGTTGCCGCAGTGGAAGAGGACGCATTTGTCGTCGTCGTCCGCGTAGTTGTTGTTCCAGTCCACGAGCGCGGCGGGTGTGCCGCCGGCGAGTTGCATGGCATACATGGTGAGCACACCGGTGACGTCCACTTCGCAGGCGCTGGGCATGAATTTCTCGCTCATCATGCTCATGAGCGTGCAGACATTGCAGCCGAAATTCGCTTGCACGGAGGTCCAACATTGGATGGCGGTGGCGTCGAGGTGATTGGCGTTCATCCAATCGGTGAGCACGACACCCATCTTGGCCATCTGCACGAGCTTGTCGTTGGGCACGCCGGGCGCGGGCGCGTAACCGGTGATTTCTTTCAGCTTGGATACGACGGATGGCGCTGATGCGTCCAACTTGTTGGCTGCGCCAATGATTTCGGAGAGGTCAACCGTGGTAACGCTGATGCCGTGGCGTTCGAGAATCTTTTCCGAGTAACGCACGGTGTTGAACGCGCCGGGCCGCGCGCCAACTGCGCCGAGGCGAACGCCACGCAGGCCGTTCACCACGCGGCAGACGCCGAGGAACTTTTGCAGGTCGCGCTTGAAGCTGTCGGACGTGGGATGCGAGACGTGCTTGCTGGTGAGCGAGAACTTGATGCCGGCCTGCACGAGGTTGTTGCAGACAGAAATCTTGCCGCAGAAGGAATCGCGACGGCGCGACGGCATGAGCTGCTTCGGATCGTCAGGATAGCCTTGGATGAGCACGGGGACGTTGAGACCGGCGAGCTTGAGCGTATCGGCCACGCCCTTTTCGTCGCCGAAGTTCGGGAGGCAGACGAGCACGCCATCAATTTCATCCGCGTGCTTCTTGAAAAGCTCGGCGCACTTGCGGGCATCGTTATGCGTCTCCACGCCGCCGAGCTTGGAATCCTTTTCCTCCAACTGAATGGCTTTGATGCCGTATTCGGTGAACAGTTTGGCAATGTCCGCGCGCGCTTCAGTGACGAGCGCGTCGGGGAAGAAATCGCGGTTGCCGTAGATGACGCCGAGGGTGGGTGGTTTTGCGTTCATAACTTCGGTTGAGAATATCGGCGCAGTATGCGATTGGCCCGGCAATTCGTCAGCAAGGAGTTGTTGAGGATTTTGCCATTCAGCCACAGGGAACTGCCAGCGCGTGACACGGGAGAAAATTGTCTTGTGCCCCGGACAAAAACGCCCTAGAGCCACGGCTGCAATATGCGTTTTACATGACGAAGAAACAACTCCAGTCGCTGGCCAAGCAACACGGCACGCCGCTCGTGATCGTGGATCACGACGAAATCCGCCGGAACTACGCCGCGTTCCGCAAACATCTGCCGCGCGTGCAGTGTTACTTCGCCGTGAAGGCCAACGCCGAGCCGGCGATCGTGCGGACGCTTTACAAGGCGGGCGCGAGCTTCGATGTGGCGTCGCTGCCGGAGTTCATGCTCGTTTACGAGAACATCAAAAAACTTCCCGCGAAGGCGCAGCAGGATTTCATCTGGGACAAAATCATTTACGCCAATCCGACGAAGCCGAAGGAAACGCTGCTCGCGCTCGATCAATACAAGCCGCTCGTCACCTACGACAACGTGACGGAATTGGATAAGATCCAAAAATTCGCGCCGCATGCCGGTGTGGTGCTGCGGCTCGCGGTGGCCAACACGGGTTCCCAATGCGAGCTCTCGAACAAGTTCGGCTGCGAGCCGGGCGAGGCGGTGGATTTGATTCTCGCGGCGCTCAAGCGTGGATTGAACGTCGAGGGCCTGAGCTTTCACGTCGGCAGCCAATGCACGAATTTTGAAAACTTCGTGCAAGCATTCAACACGGCGGCCGCGGTGATGAAGGAATCGCGCGAGCGCGGGCACGAGATCAAGATTCTCGACATCGGCGGCGGATTTCCTGCGCCATACAACAGACACGTGCGACCGTTTCCCGAACTGGCGCGCGTCATCAACGCGGAGATTGACCGGCTGTTCGCAAAGGACATTCAGATTCTCGCTGAGCCGGGAAGATTCCTCGTGGCGACGGCAGCGACGAGTGTGGCGCGGGTCATCGGCAAGGCGGTGCGCAATGGCAAACGCTGCTATTACATTGATGACAGCGTGTATCACACCTTCAGCGGAATCATCTTCGATCACTGTCAGTATCCGTTGCAGGCGTTCAAGGGCGGGAAGAAGGAAGTGTGTGCGGTGTTCGGCCAGACTTGCGACGGGCTGGATTGCATCTCGCAGTCCGATCTGCTGCCGAACCTTGAAGTGGACGATCTCGTTTACGCGGAGAACATCGGCGCGTATGGCAGCGCATCGGCGACTTACTTCAACGGCTTTCCGCCCGCGAAGGTGATTCACGTGAATGAGTGAGTGCTCGAAAATACTGCGACGCTGCGCCTGGTTGGTTTTGCTCGCGATCATGGGGCTTGGCGGTTGGCAGCGAGTTGAAGCGGGTGAGCATACGGCCACTTTGCTTGGGCCGACTGCACCGGTTGCCAGCGGAAGCGAAATCCGCATTACGCTCAATATTCTCAATCCATCCGCTGCCCCTGCGGATTGGAAATTTCCAACTGAGATCGATGCCCGGCTCCACTGCGGCGCACGAATAACGGTGGTTCAACTCCGGCTTGCCAGCACAGCGAGGTCCGCAGCCATCGCACCGCAAAGTTTTGCGCGGGCGGAATACAAGTTCACGCCGCCAGCAGACTGCGAAGGAGACACGGTGCTGGAGGCGGAAGAATTTCCCGGCAGCGCGGCCATCCTGAAAATCCAGCCGGGACAAATATCCGCAACCCAACCCAGCGCGACGAAGCCAACTTCCCTGTTCGTAAACTCAGCGCCGGAAGCTCAGCCGCGTGGGAAGACCGCTGACTTCGACCCGATTGATTACTTCAAGCGCCACCTGTTTCCGCATGAGCCGTTTTACTTTGTCGCCGGGCCGGAATCGCCCAACGCCAAGTTTCAGTTGAGTTTTAAATATCAACTCGTGGATGATCGCAGCGGACTGGCGAGCCATGTCGGGTGCGCGACAAACCTTTTCTTCGCATTCACCCAGACGTCACTTTGGGATTGGAACAAGGAATCCGCGCCGTTCGAGGACAGCAGTTACAAGCCGGAGTTGATGTTTCAGTTCAACCGCCTTGCGCATGCGGGCGACGACGATTGGTTTCACCTCGATCTCCAAACCGGCGTCATGCACGAATCGAACGGGCGCGATGGTGCAAGCTCCCGCAGCCTCAACCTCGCCTTCCTCCGCCCGAAACTGGTGTTAGGCCGCGATGACGACTGGCAATTCACGCTCGCCTCGCGCCTCTGGTTCTATGTCGGGGACCTGGTGGATAATCCTGATCTCGCGCGCTATCGCGGTCACGCGGATTTGCGCGCGACGGTCGGCACGCCGTGGGGCGTCGAGTTGGCGGCGTTCGGGCGCATGGGGGATGATTTTGACCGCGGCAGCCTCCAGCTTGACCTAACCGTTCCGCTGCGGCGATTCAAATGGGCCGGTTTCACCTGGTATCTCCAAGCGCAATATTTCACTGGCTATGGCGAAAGCCTGCTGCACTACAACGAGCGCAGCGAGGCTTGGCGCATAGGCTTTGCCCTTTACCGCTGAGGCCAGGCCACGCCCAAAGTGCGGCGAGTTCAAATCTACATCAAACAAGTAGAGTTATATTAATTCAGACCAATCAAGCAGCATAATATTCTTATTTGACAGGCATTTTTCGTGTTGCAATAATCTCTACTCAATTTTGAAAACAACATGACAAACACAGGTGTCGAATCGGCGGTCACGAGGAATGAGCAGATCAAGCAGGCAACGCCCACGCTGGCGGGCAGCATTGCCGCCACCCTCGCGGATCCGGCAGCGGACCACTTCTCCGACGATGATAATCAGTTCCTGAAGTTCCATGGCTCGTATCAACAGGACGACCGTGATCTGCGCAAAGCCGGCAAGAAATACATCATGATGGTTCGGGGTCGCATCCCCGGCGGCGTGCTGACGGCGAAGCAATGGTGCGTCTTCGACGATCTCGCCACGCGCTACGGCAACGACACTTTGCGCATCACCACGCGACAGAGCATTCAGTTTCATGGCGTGTTGAAGTCCGGTTTGCGTCCGGTCATCAAGGCGATCAATGAATCGCTGCTCTCCACGCTCGCGGCTTGTGGTGACGTGAACCGCAATGTCATGGCGCCACCGACGCCGGCGTACACCGCCGCCCGTGCGCAGGTATTCGCGGATTGCCGCCGCGTGGCGCTGGCGCTCGCACCGCAAACCAAGGCGTATCACTCGATCTGGATTGACGGCGTGCAGCTCGACAACGCCGCGCCGGAGAACAAGGATTACGTTGACCCGCTCTACGGCAAAACTTATCTGCCGCGGAAATTCAAAATCGGTTTCGCCATCCCGCCGGTGAATGACATGGACGTTTTCACCAACTGCCTTGGCTTCATCGCCATCGTGGAGGACAACCGACTCGTGGGTTACAACCTGGCGGTAGGCGGCGGCATGGGACGCAGTCACGGCAACGAGCAGACGTATCCGCGCCTTGCGGAGGTCATCGGCTTCTTCGCGCCAGACAAAATCGTGGATGTGGCGAAAGCCGTGCTTACGATCCACCGCGATTTCGGCGACCGCACTGATCGCAAGCACGCGCGGTTGAAATACGTCGTGGCCGAACGCGGCGTGAAGTTCATGCAGGACGAGGTGAACCGGCGCGCCGGCCTCACGCTCGCTCCGGCCAAGCCCTACCAGTTCACGACCACGCAAGACCTGATTGGCTGGCACAAAGCCACGGATGGCAAATGGTTTCTCGGTCTGTTCGTCAACATGGGCCGCGTGAAGGATGCGCAAAAGGTCGCCTTGCGTCAGGTCGCGGAGAAGTTCCCGCATATGGAGTTCCGCTTGTCGGCGAACCAGAACGTCCTGCTCGCCAATGCGAGCGATGCCGATAAAGCCGCCCTCACGGCGCTGCTCAACGCCGCGGCCGTGAAGACAGAAAATCAGGCGACGGTCCTGCATGCCGCCTCAATGGCGTGTCCGTCCTTGCCTACGTGTGGCCTCGGTCTCGCGGAATCCGAGCGCTATCTGCCGGGGTTGATTGACCGGATCGAAAAGATCGCCGGGGATCTCGGGCTCGGCCGCGAGGAAATCATCATCCGCTCGACCGGTTGCCCGAACGGCTGTGCGCGGCCCTACATGGCGGAGATTGCGTTCGTCGGCAAAGCGCCGGGCCGTTATCAGGTCTGGCTCGGCGGCAATGCCGCTGGCACGCGCTTGAATCGCCTCTGGAAAGACGTGGTGAAAGACCCGGACATGGAGAATGAAATGCGTCCTGTTCTCGCGCGGTTTGCGAAAGAGCGCGACGCCAACGAACGCTTCGGCGACTGGTGCGATCGGGTGTTTTTGAAGGAAACTGCCGCCATCAACTGATGATATGACCGCCGACCAAATCTCCAAAGCCAACGCTGAGTTGGCGGGCCAGCCAGCCCTCGACATCGTCAAGTGGGCGGTCGCCCAAGCGAATGGCCGGGCCATCGTCTCGACAAATTTCCGTCCCTACGAGGCCGTCATCCTGCATTTGTGCGTGCAGGCGCAGCCGGACATGCCGGTGTTGTGGGTGGACCACGGATACAACCGACCCGCGACCTACATCCACGCCGAGCATCTGCGACAGTTACTGCGGTTGAACATCAAACCCTACCTCCCGCGCATGAGCGCCGCCCACCGCGATGCGATTCATGGCCCTATCCCCACGCCCGAGGAAGAGGAACGCCTGAAGCTTTTCAGCGCGCTGATGAAACTCGAGCCCTTTCAGCGCGGCATGGAAGAACTCGCCCCTACCATCTGGATCACGGCCTTGCGCAAGGTGCAGAATCCGGACCGCGCGGCGATGGATATCGTTTCTTGGGACAAAAACTTCGGCGCGCTCAAGGTCAATCCGGTCTTCCAGTGGACGGATATGGACATGGAGGCCTACCTGTCGCAGCATCACTTGCCAAATGAGTGGGATTATTTTGATCCCGCCAAGGCAAGCGAGAAGCGGGAGTGTGGTTTGCACACCGACTGGTTCACCAAAGCGGTCGAGAAGGTTTGAGGGATTCAACCGGGAATTATTTCGATGAGTTCATATCACCTGGATCATCTCCAATTTCTGGAGACCGAGGCCATTCACGTCCTCCGTGAGGTGGCCGCGGAATTCGAGCGTCCGGCGATCCTTTTTTCCGGCGGCAAGGATTCTATTTGCATTCTGCGGCTCGCGGAGAAGGCGTTTCGTCCGGCGGATATTCCGATGCCGTTCCTCAATGTCGAAACCGGCCACGAGTTTCCGGAACTGCTGGAGTTCCGCGACCGGCGCGCCAAGGAACTCGGCGCGAAGCTGATCGTCCGCACCGTGGACGAAGCCATCGCGAAAGGAACGGCGCACGTTGCCCCCGGCCAGATCAGCCGCAATCAGCTTCAGATTCCCGTGCTGCTTGGGGCGATTGAGGAATTTCGTTTCGATTGCTGCATCGGCGGCGCACGGCGCGACGAAGAGAAGGCGCGCGCGAAGGAGCGCTTCTTTAGTTTCCGCGACGCCTTCGGCCAATGGGATCCGAAGAATCAACGGCCGGAGATTTGGAATCTTTACAACGCGCGGCTGAATCCCGGCGAGAACATGCGCGTGTTCCCGCTCTCGAACTGGACCGAAATGGATGTGTGGGAATACATCAAGCGCGAGAAGCTCGAAGTGCCGAACATTTATTTCAGTCACGAACGCGAGTGTTTCCGCCGCGGTGGCCAGTGGCTGCCCATTCCGCCGGAGCACTCTGACACTACAAAACCCGACCCTTACGCCGGCGCGCGTCCGAAGCCGACCGAGAAACACGCGAAACTCATCGTGCGCGTTCGCACCATCGCTGACATGATCAGCACCGGCATGATCGAGAGCCGCGCGGACAGCGTGGACGACATCATCGCCGAGATCGCCGCCGCCCGCGTCACCGAACGCGGCACGCGTGCTGACGACAAAGCGAGTGAAGCGGCGATGGAGGATCGCAAAAAAGCCGGCTATTTCTGACTCGCGTATGACACCACAAACGCAGACTCAACCGCAGTTGCAGAAAACGCTTCCGGCAAAGCCGGTGGTTGTTGGCCATACTCACTCCATCGAAATCCTCCGCTTCAACACCTGCGGCTCCGTGGACGACGGCAAATCCACGCTCATCGGCCGGTTGCTCTACGATTCCAAGAGCATTATGGAAGACCAGATGGAGGCGCTCGAACGCAGCGCCGACATCACGGGCGGCGGCCAGATCAATCTCGCTAACCTCACCGACGGCCTCCGCGCCGAACGCGAGCAGGGCATCACGATTGACGTCGCCTATCGCTACATCGCCACGCCACGGCGCAAATTCATCGTCGCGGACACGCCGGGCCACGTGCAATACACGCGCAACATGGTCACCGGCGCCAGCACGGCGAATCTTTCCATCGTGCTCGTGGACGCGCGCCAGGGCGTGATCGAGCAAACGCGCCGGCACACCTTCATCGCGGCGATGCTGGGGATTCCGCACCTCGTGATTGCCGTGAACAAGATGGATCTTGTGGACTGGAGTGAGGAGCGTTTTCTGGAAATTCGCGAAGCTGTTGAAGATTTTCTGCCCAAGCTCGACGCGTTCAAGGACGTGAAGTTCATCCCGATCAGCGCGCTGAGCGGCGACAACGTCGTGGACCGCTCCGCCAATATGCCGTGGTTCGAAGGGCCGACGCTGCTGCGTCATCTCGAAACCGTCCACATCGCGAGTGACTGGAATCTCTCGGCGTTTCGTTTCCCGGTGCAATGGGTCAATCGTCCGAACAATCCAACGAACAAGGAACTGCATGATTTCCGTGGTTTGAGCGGACAGATCGCCGGTGGCATTGTGAAAGTCGGGCAGAAAATCATGGTGCTGCCGAGTGGATTGCGGAGCACGGTGAAGCAGATTTGGACCTACGACGGACCGTTGCAAGAGGCGTTTTGCCCGCAATCGGTGACGCTCGTGCTGGAACATGATCTCGACATCAGCCGCGGCGACATGATCGTGGGCCTCGAAGCCTTACCCGGGATGAACGCGGAACTGACTGCGCGCGTTTCTTGGATGCAGCCGAAGCCGTTGCAGGCCGGCCGCAAGTTCCTGCTCAAACACGGCACGCAAACGGTCCAAGCCGTCATCACGAGCCTCGAAAGCAAGGTGGACATTCACACCTTCGATCCGCAGCCGTCGCCCGGTGAACTGGCGATGAACGACATTGGCGAAGTCCGCGTGCGCACCGCGAAACCACTCGTATTCGACGGCTACGGCGCCAACCGGCTCACTGGCTCATTCATCCTCATCGAGCCGGGCACGAATGCGACCGTTGGTGCGGGCATGCTTTTGCCGCCGACGGAAACGGTGAAGCCGGAGTACAACGACTTCGCGATCTGAGTTGCGGCGAGCGGGGTTGCGGTGGGCGGAAGTTTTTTTGGAGAGTCCGGTCGGATTTGCCATTCCGGCGGCTTTATATCTGGTGAAGACTATGACGGACACCAACCAGCTTCTGCACCAGTATGCTCACCACGGCTCCGAACCGGCTTTTCGCGAACTCGTCAACAACTACCTCGACCTCGTTTATTCCACCGCACTGCGCCGCGCGAGCGGCAATGCGGCGCAGGCCGAAGACATCACCCAAACAGTTTTCACCGATCTCTCGCGCAAGGCCTGTTCGCTCCCGGATAAAATCATGCTCGGCGGCTGGCTGCATCGGCACACGTGCTTTGTCGCGTCAACGCATCTTCGTTCCGAACTTCGCCGGCAAAATCGCGAGCGGGAGGCGATGCAAATGAACACACTGCACTCCCCTCCCGACGACACGTGGGCGCAGTTGGGACCGGTGTTGGATGAAGCCATTGATCAACTCGAAGCCGCCGATCGCGAGGCCATCCTGCTGCGCTATTTTGAACATCGCGATTTGCGCGCGGTGGGCGTCGCGCTGGGCATTGGTGAGGACGCGGCGCAAAAGCGCGTGAGCCGGGCGGTGGACAAATTGCGCGAGTTGGTCGGGCAACGTGGTTCGGCCTTGTCCGCCACCGTACTGGCGGCAGCGCTTTTATCCGGAGCAGTTTCAGCAGCGCCGATTCATCTCGGCAGCCGGATCAGCAGCACTGCTTTGGCCGCAGCCGGCGCGGGTGCGGCGGGTGGAATTCTTGCGTTTCTGGCGGCGGCCAAGCTCAAGCTCGCGTTGGCGGCGGTCGTGCTTGTTGCTGCGTTGACGGCGCCGGTTTGGCTGAAGCACCCACGGGCGACGGATTCAATTGCTCCAAACGTCGCGGCAACTGAGCTGGTGCAAGCCGCGGCGGTCACTCCGCCCGCCAACGCAGCGAGCGCGCTTCTGACCAACACCGGCGCGGCAGTTGCCGCGATGCCAAAGCCCAAAGAATCAGGCTTACTGCGTTTGAAGATCGTGGCGGCCGACTCGGGCAAAGTCATCCCGGTGGTGTCGATTGATTATCGCCGCTGGGACGGCGACAAGTTCATCGGGCGCAAGCTGCAATCCACCCGGCTCGGCGAATGCGAAGTCTCGTTTGCGCGCGAGTCGTTGACGGAACTCGAATTGACCACCCGCGTGGAAGGTTTTGCAGACACGCGCCTGCGCTGGCGCACCGATCGCGGTGACAGCGTGCCGGAAGAATATACTTTGCGACTGGATCGCGGGGCCTTCATCGGCGGATCGGTGGTGGATGCGGACGGAAATCCAGTTGCGGGCGCGAAAGTCGGTTTTAACCATGAAGACGATCCCTCCGCCGCAAAGTGGCCGGAGGATCACGAGTGTGGCTGGATTGAAGTCAGCACGGATGAAACGGGGCACTGGCAAATGCAGCGCATGGCGGACGAAGTCGTGCGACGGATTTACGGCAGCGCGAAGCACGCGGGTCATGTGGGCTCGGCTTACATCTTCCTCTCGCGTGATCGATCGCCGGAAGCGGACCTGCGCGCTGGCAAATATGTATTCCACCTAGGCCGGGCGATTTCCGCGACCGGCGTGGTTATGGACGAAAGCGGAACACCCGTTGCCGGCGCGGAGGTGCTGGTGGGTGGCCGTAGCGAATCCGGCAGTCGCAAGGCGAAGTCCGAAGCTGACGGCACCTTCACAGTCAAAGGTTGCGCGGGGGGCAAACAAATGGTCACGGCCAGCGCGAAGGGATTTTCCACGACCACCATCGAAGTTGCCGACCTGGGCAGCGACCCAATCAAGCTGGTGTTGCAACACGGTCAGTTACTGCGTTTGCGCCTAGTCAATCAACAAGGGCAACCCATTCCGAAGGCGTACGTCTGGTTGGATACATTCCGCAACGGCCAGATCAACGAATCGCGCCCGGTCCCGGTGCAGGCGGATTTCAGTCCGCGCAGCGACAAGCAAGGATTGGTGATCTGGAGCAACGCGCCGGATACGGAGCTGCAATTCGATATTGCGGCGACCGGTTACATGCGGACGAATGAATTCAAAATTCACCCCGATGGAAAGGAGCACACGATCGTGATGTCGCCGGCTTTGCTGGTTTCCGGCAAAGTCACCGAGGCCACGACCGGCAAGGCGATTCCGAAATTTCGCGTCGTCTTTGGCTGGCCCAGCATCGGGTTCGGCGGCAACGAAGTCATCCATTGGAGCAGCTTTGCGCGGGATTGGTTGAACTTCAAAGACGGCGCTTACAAACACGGTTTTGAAGATGCGCTCGTGCATGGCTGCCCCAATCCCGGGTATGCGTTGAAGTTCGAGGCCGACGGCTACGCCGCGTCCATTTCCCGTGTGATCAAAGCCGATGAAGGCGAAGTGCAACTCGATGTCGCGCTCAAGCCGGCGGTCACGCAGCAGTATACGGTGTTGTTGCCCGACGGAAAACCGGCAGTGAATGCCGAGGTCGGATTGATTTCGCCGGGAGTGCGACTAGAGCTGGCGCCGGGCGGGTTCAATCGCGAGCACATGGAATCCGGCGGCAGCCTCCTGATGACCGACAAGGATGGCCGCTTTCAACTTTCCGCAGACGATGCGGTTCACAGCGTCGTGATCGCGCATCCGCGGGGCTTCCTGCGATTGAGTCGCGGAGAATTAGCCGGGCAGGAATACCTACAACTCCAACCGTGGGGGCGACTGGAGGGCGCGGTCACAAGCGGAGGCAAGCCGGCTGCGGGCCGCGAGTTCACGGTGGAATTCGATTCGATCCAGAGCAGCGATCTTTGGTTTGGTTACACGGCCTTTCGTGTGAAAGCTGATGCCGAAGGGAAGTTTACGTTCAATCAAATCCCGCCGGGGAGACTGAAATTGCTGCGCGTGATTCCGTTTCAAATCAGTGCCGGCAGCGGTGGCTGGTCCACCAAGTTCGAACAGACCGTGGAAATCCAACCGGGCGAGACCACTCAAGTGACGCTCGGCGGCACCGGCTACACCATCACCGCGCGCGTACGCTGGCCGGCCGGATTCGATGCCAGCAACGCGCAACAAGTCATGGGACAGCTTCACACACCCGTGCCGGCTTGGATGAGCGAGATGATGCGCGACCCGCAACGCGCCAGCACCATGATGCAGCAGCCCGAAGTGCAAGCTTTCACCAAGACGGCCAAACAGTTTCAGATGTCGCTCGCGAATAGTGTGCTCAGCGCCGAGGAAGTTCCCGCCGGCGAGTTTGAAGTTTCTGTGTTTGCGATTTTGAAAAACGGCAAGAGCAGCACAAACATGAGCGCTCTCTCAGGAGCAGTTCGCGTCAATGTGCCAGCGACTCCGGCGAATGGCGTGCTCGACGTCGGAGAAGTTTCACTGAACGCAAATCCAGCCAATTCGCGTTGACCCGGACGCTCAATGCACGGAGCTGTGAGTTGCCTGAAGATCCGGACGCTTGTGCCGCTGCTCCAACCAAAGCTGCAAGCGGTTCTTCCACGAACAACGCCACGCCGGCCGTCGCTGGCGTGGCACCGGTGGCGACCATACGACCGTTTGGAACTTCGGCCGCGCGAGGTTGTCACACACGGGACAGGGTGCCGGATCAGCCGCGCGCAGTTCGTCAGCATCGGCGCGCGGAATCTGAAACCGGTAATGGCGGCACGTCGTCACGCTTCTAAGCAAGCACCCGCGTGTTACGAACATGTGTCGGCTGGGTGAATTTTCGGCGAGACTGAAGGTTTGCAGGCCGCTGGCTACTAAAGCAAGGCTAGTTGCTCATGCCAGCCCGGCGCGACGGCATCAATCCCGCGCTCGCGCAGAGTCGCCGCAAACTCTCGGGCAAAGCCGTGGACCGTAAACACCTTCCGCGGTCGGACCCGATGCACGAGTTCAAGCAAGCCTTCGTAATCCGCGTGATCGCTCAGAGGGAAAGCGGCATCCGTCCCGGAGCGAAAGCGGCAACTGGAATCCATCGCCCAACCGGTGATGGCGGCCGTGCGGATTTTTCCAAGCGCAACTTTCTGGAGCGTTTTGAGCGATTGCGGCGGCGCGATGATGACTTTGCCGCGTGCGTGTTCCGCGTCGAGCAATTCGTGGGGCGGGAACGTCATGCCGAGCTTTTCGTAGAGCTTGGTCATCTTCCGCACATCGCGCTGGAGCATCACGGGCAGGCCTTCATCTGCTAGTCCGCGCAAGACTTCCTGACTTTTCCCTAGAGAATAACCATAGAGAACCGGTGTCGTGCCTTCGGCCAAAGCTTGGTGGCAAAACGCTGCAATGTCCCGTCGCACGTTTGCCTCGGGCGGAAACTGGTAATGCGGCAAACCAAAGGTGGTTTCCATGATCACCACATCGGCTTGCGGCGGCTCACACTTCTCCGCGGCCAGGCTTTCGCGCAGTTTGAAATCGCCCGTGTAAAGCAGCGATTCACCGCGCCATTCAATCAGCGCCATCGTGCTGCCGAGGATATGGCCGGCGGGCAGCGCCGTGAGTTGGAAGATTTCCGCACTGTGCCGGAATTCCCGCCGCTCGCCAAACGGCAGGATGTCTTCGTGACGTTTGCCGGGCAGCCGTGTCCGCATGAATAACGACGTCGCGGCCGTCAGCAGCACGTGGTCGTGGGCCGCGATGTGGTCGGCGTGGGCGTGGCTGATGAAGACCCGTTCGCCGCTGCGCTGACGCTTGCGTGCGTCGAGCCAGAGGCCGAGCGCCGGCAGATGAATGCCGGTGCGGGTGAATTGAATTTCCCACGACACGGCATTGAAAATAGGCACTTTACCGGGGGCGTCAATTTCCCACCGCCGATGGGGCGGGCTAATGGAGCTGCGCTCCAATTTGCAGTGGATTTATGACCGCCACTGTCGCTAAATGGTGTTGCCATGTCCGAAAAATCAGTGAATGACGTCCCGCGCGACGTGCGGCAGATGTTTACCAAGGGGAATGAAGCGCTTGTGCGCGACAACTTCGATTACGCCCTCAGCCTGTTCGAGGCCGTGCTCAAGCGCGAGCCGGCCTTCTACGAGTGCCGCAAGGCGCTACGGCAGGCGCAGCAGGGTAAATCCGGCGGGAAGACCGGCTTCTTCAAGAAACTCGTCAGTAATGCCGGCTCCTCGCCGCTGATCGCCAAGGGCCAGTTGGCGCTGCGCAACAACCCCGCCGAGGCGCTCGCCATCGCGGAGCAGATTCTCGGTTCGGACGCCAACAACTCCCCCGCGCACCGCATCGTGGTGGATGCCGCGACGGCGCTGGAAATGCCGCAGACGGCCGTGCTTTCGCTGGAGGTGCTGGTGAAGAATCACCCGGGCGACCGCGATCTCATCCTCCAGTTCGCCAACACGGTGGCGGATGCCGGCGACACCCGCAATGCCGAGCGCATTCTGCTGGAGTACTCCCGGATGAAGCCCAACGACCCGGAGGTGGCGCAGGCGCTGAAGAATCTCTCCGCGCGCCACACGCTCGATGGCGGCGGTTACGAAAAAATCGCCGAGGGCAAGGGCTCGTATCGTGACATCCTCCGCAACGAGGAGGAAGCCAAGGCGCTGGAGCAGGAAAACCGCGTGCAAAAGACCGAGGACGCGGCGGAGCGGTTGATCCGCGAATATGAGGCGCGCCTCAAGCACGAGCCGGCCAACCTGCGGGTGCTGCGGCAACTGGCCGAACTCTACACCCAGAAAAAACAGTTTGATCAGGCGCTGGCGTACTACGACCGCGTCAAGCATTCCGAAATGGGCAACGACCTGACCCTGGACCGCGCGATTTCCGAGACGAAGATCCGCCGCCTCGAACATCAGATCGAATCGCTCGACGCCACCGCGCCGGACCACGCGGAGCGTGCCGCGCAACTGGCCGCCGAGAAACTGGCGTTCCAGGTTTCCGAATGCCAGCAACGCGTGGAGAAATTCCCCGCCGACCTCGCGCTCCGCTTCGAGATGGGCCAGCTCTATCTCCAGACCGGCAAGGTCGGTGAGGCGATCAAGGAATTTCAGAAGGCGCGGGATTACCCGAACAAGCGCATCGCCGCGATGGGCTGCCTGGCGCAATGCTTTGCGAAGCGGAAGATGTACGACCTCGCCGCGGAAAACCTCGAGGAAGCCATCAAGGAAAAACCGGTGTTCGACGACGAGAAAAAGGATTTGATCTACCAACTCGGTACCGTGCTGGAGAGTATGGACAAGAAGGCTGAGGCGATCGAGCAGTTCAAACTGATCTACAAAGTGGATGCCGGCTTCCGTGACGTGGAGGCGAAGATTGATGAGTTTTACTCGGGGCAGTAGCGGGGGAGGCGAGTCAAGTCGGTGGCTTCTAAGGGGTGTGACTGAAACTGCCGCTCAAGGCAACGGGATTGGGGTTGAGAACCAATTGGGGTCCCCAACGAAATAAGCCTGGCTCCTTGGTGGGGTTTTGT